>Ga0209383_1001114_pt1 | contig 17251 bp, 21 predicted proteins | sample CoawatmetaG02DNA_FD_187510 | JGI IMG/M metagenome (GOLD analysis project Ga0209383, IMG submission 187510) | Marine microbial communities from the West Antarctic Peninsula - Coastal water metaG029-DNA (SPAdes) (version 2) | ecosystem: Environmental > Aquatic > Marine > Coastal ... | reverse complement strand
TAAATGCTCTAGGAAATAGTCTCCATCTGCTGAAATACTCTGGTGCTAGCCAAATCCAATTAGTTGTTTTCTTTGTCATATCTATGTCCTATGTCTCTATTAAGATTTCTATATGTATTTATCTTTTAAAATCACACATATAGGAATATATGCTACTTAAAAGTAGAAAACAGAAGAAAGTTAGGATGTATTATACGTAAGTTACTGTTACTTTGATTTGACCAGAAGTTGCACTGTAATGAGTGAAATTAGCCTTAATTTCTAGTTCAGTTGCACCTGAATAGTGATAATCTGGATTTGTTATATATGAACCCGTAGATTCTATATCATTTTCAGCATCACCCATAAATCTATCTATGTCTGATGTAGTTCCCACTTGTAACGAAGGTACGCCACCTGAGTAGCCTGAGATTGCGGTAAGAACTTCTACAAGCACACTTAATACTCTTGAATTACTACTAATTCTACCAAGTGTAACTGTTGTTGAATTACCAAATCCACCAATAGGAGCATTGAATGTTTCTGATAGTGAATTTGCATCGGTTGCCGCACTGTCTTGAGTAGCGATTACTGTCCAAGAAGAACCCGAATATAGATATAATGCCCATTCGCTTTCGCCAGTGTCAAGTACGTGTACTTGGTCACCTGTAAGAGCAGAGGCTGTAAGTGCATCTCGTGCCGCAATACTGGCTACAACTGTAATACCACCAGCAGTACGAATACCTTTTTCAACATTTAGACCAAGAGCATATGAGCCAGAGTGACCTGACATAATACCATAGTCTAGCGTTGGTGTTCCTACTTTATCAGTTAGGATAATTTCACCACCATCAGAACGTGTCAATAATAGTGACGCACCTGCTGCCGCTGAATATGATGTACCTAACGATGCTAGTCCACCTGCCCCAGCAAAATTGTTATTGTTCGAGTCTGCTGTTGCGTTTACAATAGTAAATGCAGTACCTTGAGAATGAGTTATTACTAAGTTACCACTGAGATGAGTTGCTGTAATATTAGGAAGAGAGGCAGCGTTAATATCACCTGCCATATCTTCTGCAATACCAACTGCAATACCATACGTGGCTAGTCCAGCAGTACTAGTTGTAAAGTTAACTGTTCCGCCATTTATAGTTGCACTGAATGGTACATAACCACCAACAAGACCGTAAGCAGAACCATAAGTTGATGCATCACTCGTGATTGTATTTGGTGCAGGAGATGAAGATGCTACTACACTATGACTTGATGATAGTGCGTTAATATCGGTAACTGCGTTTGTTATTGAAACATTACCACCTGAATTTGTTACAAACAATACATCGACTTCATTGATTTCTAGTTTATCTGCTGCCGAAGCCTGTCCATTTGTTACTGAACCTTTTGAAATACTAGGAACAGCATTCGACAATTTTAAGAATACCGCAACGCCAGTGTTTGTTAGTGTTAACTCGCCAGAACTATCTGTTTTAGGATATATGAAATCACCTGGATTACCTGGCAAACCAGGAACGAAATCAACGATTCCATTTGCTGGTCTTAATAAGAATTTGTCTGGACCTGGTCCAGCATGTGTTACTGTGCCCACTAATCTTTCTATGTTGGCCGCATCTGCTAATTCAAATACATTAGTAGAAGCATCCATGGCAACTACATCGCCTGCATCAAACCCGTGTGCAACTTTTCCTAGCATATAGTTCATCTGCGGGTTTAAGTACTGAAAACGAGAGGATATGTTTGCGTAGAAGTCACTTGATACGATACCAGTCGGTAATGGGTCAATCATTGGATGACCATTTTCATTAATCTGGAATACAACTGCACCACCAGGAACTGTAAAGATACCAGCACCAGTTGAACTTCTAAATGTGTTATAACGAAGTCTATCTTCTGCTTTACATACAACAGTCGTTGCTGTTTTTGATATGATACTAACAATCTGCAATGCACGTCCATCTGTAGCACCAGCGATATAATCACCAACTACAATGTCGAATCCATTAAATACTTTGGGTGTTCTTGTTAAGTGAGAACCGTGAGAGACTGGAGTTACAGTCATAGTGAGTTCCCAACGATATGCTTTTGGCTGAGAACCACCAGACCACCATAAGTCGCCTAATCCGTCATCGTGTATCCATAAAGCATCTGTAGTTTGTGCTGTGACATTCACAGATATAACTTTTGCTGGAACATTTAAATCTATTGCACTTGTCTTATTGATTGCCATTTATATTACCTTTACACTGTTGTAAACATCAACCATGCATGTGTTGTTGTTCCGAAACTTCTCGAGGCTCCCGTATCGTTTTCTCTAAGTTTCAGTGTTAATTTAACTGAACCCATTGTTCCGAATGCGATTGGACTACCTGATGAACCACCACCTGTTACTTCTTTAGTATTCATATCACCACTTACTGGTTTGACAACGTATTTGTTAGATGCGTACGCATAACCATACATTAACATATTAGCAGGTGGATAAGCAGTACTACTGAATGTTATATCAACTGTTCCACCTGTTGCTGATGTAATTGTTGCACTAAGTCCTGAAGTCGTATTAGTAACGGATGTTAAATTTCCGTTAGTCGCGTAATTTAATTTAAACATTTCTATTGTAGCACCAGAACCGCCACCAGCGGCTGGGGCAGATGGAGCCCATTCACTATCTGATGTATTCCATGTTAGAACATCACCGTTCGAAGGCGCACTTGTTGTTGTATCAACATCTGATAAATCGTTTATTGCTGACGCACCACCACCTGATACAGTTGCCGCAACAAAGGCTGTACCATTCCATTTTAAGAATTGACCTGATGCGATTCCAGAAGTATCAACATCTGATAAGTCATTCATTGCTGAAGAACCCGATGTTAAATCAGTTCCTGGTGCCCATGTACTGCCTGTCCATTTTAGAACTTGTCCAGTTGTAGGTGCTGTTGATGAAACATTAGATAACGTATCTAATGATGCTGAAGTTAGTGAAATTACACCTGAGTTGACTTGTATACCTGTTCCGCCAGTAAATGGTGTTGGAATGTTCTTGAGGTTAGTGTAATCTTGTACGTCTTCGCTATTGAATAATAAATTACTACTTTGAGTTCTAAGAGTATCTGACCCAATATATAGTGAATTGTCACTTAAATATAAGTGACGTACTTTCTTAGATGCACTACCTATGTCATATGTTTCAGTTGCTTCTGGTAGAATATGTCCAGAATTACTAACTTGCCATCTATCACTGGCGTTAGTATTGAACATAATATGTCCATTAGCACCACCGTCTATTACTTCTACACTAGAGTTGCCTTCTTCAATCTTATCAGTAGCACCGCCACCACCACCTGATACAGTCGTGAATGTGAAAGCGCCCGATCCATTCGTAGTTAATACTTGTCCATTTGTACCATCTGAGATGCTTAAATCCGTCAATGCTGAAGGGATAGTAGGTTTGTTTGTTAAGTCTGTGTATGAGCCACTGAAATGTGGGTCGGTTAGTGATAATACTGTACCAGTAAGTGTTAACCCAGTTCCTGCTGAATATGTTGTGTTTGTATCTGTTGCATCAGTAATTCCATAACCTGCAAGAGTAGTTGGTTTACTAGTTAATGAAGAAAACACTCCATCGAATAAGGTAGGCTTACCAGATAATGAAGCATATGCTCCATCGAATGCATCTGTAATTCCATAACCTGCAATTGTTGTTGGCGTGTTTGTAATATTTGCCCATGCTGGTGTTCCAGAGTTTGCAATCCAATTAAAATCAGTTCCTGTCCAACTTAATATTTGTCCAGTACTTGCACCTGCTGAATTTAAATGGGCATTTACCGCACTGTTATTATAGCCGTCAGTAATTCCATATCCACCAAGTGTTGTTGGCTTACCACTAAGTGAAGCATATGCTCCATCAAAATGAGCGGCTGATAATGTAAATTCTGTACCAGTTAATGTTAGTCCTGCACCTGCTGAATATGTTGTGTTTGTATCTGTTGCATCAGTAATTCCGTAACCAGCAAGAGTAGTTGGTTTGCTTGTTAAGGCTGAGAACGCACCACTGAAAAATGTATCAGTAATTCCGTATCCAGCAATTGATGTTGGCTTATTAGTAATATTTGCCCACGCTGGTGTTCCAGAATTTGCAATCCAATTGTAATCACTTCCATTCCAACTTAATATATATCCATTACTTACAGAACCACCGTTATTTAAGTGTGCGTCAACGTGACTGTTAGTATAACTATCAGTAATTCCATAACCGGCAAGAGTTGTAGGGGTACTTGTTAATGATGAATATGCTCCATCGAATAATGCAGGCGCTCCAGTTAATGATGAATATGCTCCATCAAAATGACTGCCTGTTAATGAGAATGTTGTACCAGATAGTGTTAGTCCTGTTCCAGCAGTGTATTCAGTATTTGTGTCTGTATTCGTGTCTGTTGATGATATAACATTGCCAACACTAATAGATACATTCGCGCCTGCTGTGTAAGTAGTATCAGTGTCGATTGCATCAGTAATTCCGTAACCAGCAAGAGTAGTTGGTTTGCTTGTTAATGAAGCAAACGTTTGTGCTGGAACACTTGTAATAAATCCACTATCATTAGTTAAATGACTTACTAATGTAGGTAATGTAGGTGCACCAACTAATGATGAATAGTTACCATCGAAATGTGCTCCTGAAGAAATCCAATCGTAATCTGTACCTGTCCAAGTCAGTACTTGATTTGCTGTTGCAGTGCTAGTGTTTAAATGTGTGTTGACATCAGCATCAGCGTATAATGAAATTGTTACATTTTCCCAATCGCCTGATGTGTTATTGTACTGTAAGAATTGTCCGTCAGAAGTGCTACTAATTGTTACATCATCTAAGTCGTCAATTGTTGATATTGGAGTCGCTAGAGTAACTGAGTTACCACCAGTAATTGCTAATGTATTACCAGATAGTGTTAATGTCTGTGAATCTGTTTGTGCAGTTAAAAACCCAGCGTCATTCGTAAATGATGAAAGTGCTGTAGGTTTATTAGTTAAACTATTATAGTTGCCATCAAAGTGTGCGGCAGTTAATGAGAAAGTTGTGCCAGTAAGTGTTAATCCTGTGCCTGCTGAGTATGTTGTATTTAAATCGGTAGATGTAATCCAATCGTAGTCAGTTCCTGTCCAACTTAGCACTTGGCTTGTAGTTGCAGTACTTGTATTTAAATGTGTGTCAACGTCACTGTTAGCATATGTGCCTGCTGTAGTTATGAACCCAGCGTCATTTGTTAACTGACTTGTAAGTGTAGGTATTGTAGGAGTGCCTGTTACATTAGAATATGGAAAAGCACTACTAGAATCGAATGCATCAGTAATTCCATAACCAGCGATTGTTGTCGGCGTACCTGTTATTGAGGCAAAAGTCTGTGCTGGGACCGAAGTAATATACCCACTGTCATTTGTAAATTCAGATAAATTAGTATATGTTGTATTTGTGTCTGTTGATGATATAACATTACCAGCACTAATAGATACGTTAGTGCCTGCGGTGTACGTTGTGTCTACATTAGTATCAGCGCCACCAATAAAAGAACTTCCGTTCCATTTTAGAACTTCGCCCGGCGATATTCCAGTTGTGTCTACATCTGCTAAATTAGATATTGATGCACTGAGTGTCATTACACCAGTTGAACTGACGTACAATAACCCTGTTCCTGCTGAAATAGAAGCACGAGCATCTGAATCTTGATAACCACCTCCACCTGTGCCTGCAGAGCCAGGTGTCCATAAACTAGTTCCTGTGTCCCAAACTAAATGTTGTCCATCTGCTGGTGCAACAGTTGACATATCTGATGCTGATGATAATGTACCACCACCACTTGAGTCAGCCGCTGTCCATGAAGAACCATCATATGTTAGAACTTGTCCTGTTGTGCCAGATACTGTAAGGTCGTCGGCTAATACTGCCGTACCGTGAAATGTCTCAGCATATACGTCATTGTATTTTGCGTCAGGCTGACCAATATCATATGCGTTGTTAGTCTGAGGAATTGTACTTGCATCAGTTCTTAAATATTTTATATCTGCTTGTGTAGTTGATAAAACACCAAGGTTTGTTCTTGCTGTTGCCACATCTGCTAGATTGCTTAACGTTGTGTCTGCACCTGCAGTTCCGCCACCAGCAACTGTATTAACAAGTGTTAATGTGCCGTTACCATCATCATTGATTATAAGTCCTGCACCAACTGCCAAACTCTTAAATTGTAATTGGTTAGATGCGTTATTCGTTGAGTATAATGCTGAACCAGTACCTAAATTTGTACCAGTCTGTAATGTTTCTGTTAGTGTCGAGTTTATTACTAGGGCTGTGCCATTATCTGTAATGGTTATATCAGTTCCACCAATAAAACTCTTAAATTGTAGTGTCGAGCCCGCAGTGTCAAATATACTTTCGCCGGTAGCACCTTGATTGACAGCAGTAGTGAATCCAGTTACTGATGCTCCACCAGAACCTGCTGAGTTTACGAATGCGTTTTCACTTACGTCATAAGTTAATACCTGGTCGGCTGCTAAATTACCAATAAGTTTAAATGTTGGGTTAAATGGCTGTGCGTTTATACTCATGTTGTTTCCTTGTTAGTAATTCAGATAAATCTTTGCTATTGTACCAGCAGTAGCATAATCTGTTATACCCAATGCAGTTCTACTTAGTTTTGCTCTCAAAAACACTAAATTTGCGACAAAGGTAAACCCTTCAACGCCAGTGAATGTAGTGTAGTCTTTATATGGTAATCCTTGAAGAAGAATGGGGAACCAGTCTGCTTCAGTAGGTGTGGTTGCTAATGTTCCTTCGATTGAAACTCTGCCTGATAATCCATTGCCGTAGACTGCAACAGTGTGAACGCCGTCAGTGTAACCGTAATAACTATCACCCGGAACAGCAGTACCGACAGAATCTAAAGCAGACGCCCCGGTTAGTGGTAATAGTGTAGTTGTTTTGCGAGCCATGTTACTTCCCTCGTAATTTTATTAGTAGTTAAAGATAATCTCTTATCTTATTTATCTAATTCACTTACTAGGACTATTTTTGAAATTGATTTTATGTCCTCTCCGAACATAAATGTGAAGTATTCTACGTCTATTTTACTCTTACAATATACACTGTAAGTAGCCCAAGAACCATAATAACCAAATCGATTGGTTACTGACTTTATGTTTCCTGATATTTTGTAGTTGGTGTTATCTCCAAATGATTGAAATATGTCATCGCATACTTTTGGAAAGTTCTGATAGTTGTATGATAGTGTCACTTTGTATCTGTGTTCTTTGAGATAGAGTGTTTGTCTTATTTCTACCTTCTGGTCGAACTCATCTAAGATTTCTTTAAGGTCTTCTCTCAACGGAATAGTGTACTTGATATGTAATTCTTTGCTATGTTCTTTAGCAAGTAAATAATCTTCTTTATTAGAAAAGTACACGTGAGTGTGATACCCATTATTGAATTTTATTCTATTATGAGTGTCTGTTGCTTGATTTTTAAATTCAGTCTTTAGGTATTGTAGACATGCAAGTCTCATCGCAAATGCATGTTCACTCGGCTTGTTGTCGTCCCAATAAAATGACGGGAGATTACCCAATCTAGGATATGTTATCCTGTATGGATATACTGTGTAAAATAACTTATTTACGACTGTAGTTTCAGGTATAAGCAAACTCTATCTCGTCTTTTTTATTGATGTCAACTGTAACTGTACCACCCTCTGTCAATTTACCAAATAGTATTTCTTTTGATAATGGTTTCTTAATATTATCATTGACTACTCGTTGTAACGGTCGTGCGCCCATTGATGGAATATATCCTCGTTCTCTTAGCCATATTTTAGCAGTATCAGAAAGAACAATAGTTATATTCTTCTCTGATAGCATAGTATTGATTTCTCCGATTGTCTTATCAACAATCATATCAATATGCTGTTTTTCAAGTGAAACAAATTCAACTGAAGCATCTAGTCTGTTTCTAAACTCTGGAGAAAAGAACTTTTTGACTGCTTGTGTACTAGCATCATCATTGTCTGTTGCAAATCCAATTGCCATCTTAGACTTCTGTGCAGAACCCAAGTTACTTGTCATAATTAAAATGACGTTACTGAAGTCTGCGACTTTTCCGTTTGAGCCAGTTAACTTGCCATCATCCATTACTTGAAGTAATAAGTTCATAACACTTGGATGTGCTTTCTCAACTTCGTCAAGTAGAACGATACAATTAGGAGTTTCTTCGACATCATTAATAAGTTGTCCAGAACCCATACCACCTTCAGCGTGTCCTACATATCCCGGAGGAGCACCGATAAGTTTCGATACAGAATGTTGTTCCATATATTCTGACATATCGTATTTGCGTAGTTTGACACTCAAGTTATCTGCGAGTTGGCGACATAGTTCTGTTTTACCAGTACCAGTTGGTCCAACGAATAAGAATGAACCGATAGGTTTGTTGCGTTCTCTCATTCCTGACTTGCTGACTAGAATACTCTCAACTAACGTACTAACTGCTCCATCTTGTCCGAACAGTTTCGTTTTAATATTGTCCTCAAGTGTGATATAGTTTGTATTTTCTTTAGCATCAATCATGTCTAATGGAATACGAGATATCTTTGAAATTGCTTCTTGAATTTGAGCAACATCAACTTTACCTTTATGCTTATGAAGTTTTGCTCTAGCACCTGCGATATCGATGACATCAATAACTCTATCAGGATTATATTTGCCATGCATGTAACGTTCTGCTAATTCAACAGATAAATCAAGTGCTTCTTCTGTGTATTCTACTTCGTGGAATGATTCGTAGTATTGTTTCAAACCTCTGATAATTAGTTTTGTGTTTTCTTTGTCTGGTTGTTCGATTACTACTTTCTGAAAACGTCTTTGCAATGCTCTATCTTTTTCGAAATTTTCTCTGTATTCTTCACTTGTCGTTGCACCAACACAGAATAGTTTGCCACTTGCAAGTAAAGGTTTCAATAAGTTTGCGATATCAATGTTTGAACCACCGGCAGAGCCAGCACCCATAATCATATGAATTTCATCAATGAATAATATGATATCTTTCTTCTTAGAAAGTTGGTCGAACACCATCTTAGCACGTTCTTCAAATTCACCACGATACTTTGTACCTGCAACTAGACTAGTAACATCAAGTGAGTATACTGTCTTCAGTTCAAGAATCTCAGGAACTTTGCCCTCTGTAATCATCAATGCAAGACCTTCAGCGATTGCTGTCTTACCAACACCAGGTTCACCCACGATAATCACATTGTTCTTTTTACGTCTAGCAAGAATTTCAGTAATCTCAATCAATTCATCTTCTCTGCCAATTACTGGGTCAATAAGTCCTTCACCAGCACTTTCATTAAGATTAGTACAGAAATCTTCAAATCTGACAGCAGGTTTACCATCGGCTCCTACTTGTGTTTGAGGAGAAGTTTTATAAAAATCTTTTTGTATGAGATGTATGGCGGCTTCTCTGCTTACCCCATGTTTCGCTAGATAAAAATATGCATATGAATCTGTTTCACTTAATAGTGAAATTAATACATCTTTACAAAATAGTTTAGTTCTTCCACTAAAGATAACTTGAGTAATTGCACGATTGAATACTCTGCTTAATGCAAGTGTCTTGTGAGGTGAGCGTCTGCTATCTGTATGTTTATTAGTGATGTCTTCTCTGTTCTTTAGATATTTCTCTACATCTTGTGCGATGTCGCCAGCGTTCACTTCCATGTCAGTGAGTAAATCACTAACATCTGATTCTTCGATTATTGAGAATAGTAAATGTTCTAACGTCACATATTGGTGTGTTAGTGAGTTTGCGTATTGTACCGCTCTCTCTAGTGTAATACTAATTCTATCTTGTCCGCTCTCGTCTGCCATTGTTATCCTTGAAGTTTATTTTTAGGTTCGTATTATTTATGATGTTTTTAACTAAAATTGTATCGCCAATTCTAGTATTATATGGCACCGTTACTGTATAAATGATATCTGGCGAAATATTGTCCTTAAATTCACATTTCTCTCCAAGCATCCCTGCTAAGTCTCTGTCGCTCACATCTACATTTATTGAAAGAGTAATAATACTTTCTTTTTTATTCTTCAATTCTGCAAAGGCCTTTTGAACATTTTCAAGTTGTGTTCTGTCACCATCTCCAGTATCTGGGTGGTGTTTCTTGAGTAGTCGCTTATATGCGATTCTTATTTCTTGTTTTGTTGAGTGAGTGCTTACACCTAGTATATCATAGGAAGAGGTCATTAGTCAACAGATAAGAACTTTTTAATTGATGAAAGTGAACTACCCTCTACTTTTTCATCTTCATCAAGTTTATTATCTTTGTTGTAAGAATCGATAGTTTTATCTGCTTTTTCATAGTATTCTTTGTATGCGATAATAACTGCACGTTGCTCAGAAAGGAATCTAATGATTTCTGCACTGTTTAGTGCTAAGTTCTCATATCCATCTGATGTAAGTGCAAACAATACGATAGGTTTGCCAGCGGCTTCTAGTTCTGCCCAGACTTCTGTTATGTTATCTTCAGTGACTATAATATAGTCCACGCCACGCATAGATGCGATTTCAGATTCTGGTAATACTAAGAGCGGACGCTCTACGGGTTCTGATGAGTATTTAACTATATCTGGTAGCGATGAACAACTACTTAGGAGTATAGTTAGGGTTAGCAATATCAGGACAGCTGGTGTTTGTTTTAGATTTTTTAGTTGCATTTTTTTCTTCCTCGGTTAGTTCAGAACCACTTAGTATCTCATAACATCTTAACACATCCTTGGTACCTTTGTCAACTATTTTCTCTATTAATTTCGGTTTCTTTTGTGCTAAATCTCCGAGTTCGTGTTCACTCAATTTATCCTCTAATGCATCTACTCGATTTTGTGCGATAGCGAATCTTGCCGACACTGCTGTGTACTGCTCTCTGACTGATTCCATATCTTTTTGAAGTGCTACAAGTGCCTGTTCTGATTGCTCTTGTGCTAACTCCGCTGTTGCCGCATTCACGGCATAAATTCTAATTTGTTCTTGTGTGTATTGGTAGTATTTCCATGCACCAAAACCAACTACGCCCAATATAGCCGCAACGATTAATAGCATTTTAATTTTTCCTAATAAAAACATTTTATTTGTGCCTAAACGTGATTCTTCCCATTGTTAAATCATATGGGGTCATTTCTATAGATACTTTGTCGTATAAAATAACTTTGATGCTATTTTTACGCATTTTTCCAGACAATGTGCAATTTACTATATGTTCACTATCGTCAAGTTGTATTACAAACTTATCACCAGGTAAAATAGTTATTACTTTACCCTCGAATTTTAACGCTTCTTCTTTAGCCATTCTTGAATTTCTTCTGCTGTTATTTTGATTTCTGGTCGTTTATGGAATTGAATATCCCAAGATTCGTTCTTTACTAATCCAGCAATGTCGTGGATTAGACTCATAGTAGTACCCATTAAGTTTTCGTTCTCTACTTCAACGAATACCAAGTACATATCTACGTCATTTGGATTTGGAGAAACTTCTGTGTCTAAAATTGGCGTAACACCTCTTTCAATGAATTTTGCCAAGTCTTTAGCAGGTTCTTCATCCTTCACATAGAACCCGATGACTATAACGTCTTCTTCTGTTCCAGTTTTTGGTTTGAATTCTGCTATAGACACTTGCGAGTCTACAAGACCCGAAAGATCGCCGTATTCAACACCTTCTGTAATTTGTTCGTATCTCATAATTAATCCTGTCCAATATTCGTTTCATCATCTAAGCCTGATTCATAGGCGTTTGATAAATCAGTAGCATCAACTTCACCATCGATTTGTACTTTGCTTTGCAGTGCTTCATCAACGAATTTACGAGGCATCCAGACATCTACTAACCAGATTTTATGTGATATTAATTTTGGTTTGTTATCTTTGTCTAAATCTTCTTGTGACTTAGGAGTTACTGGAACCTTCAATACTGATTTCTTGAAATTAACTTCACAACCAATATTTGTTAATCGTAATGCTGCCTTAGGGTCTGGCATCTCTAGATGTTTATACATCAACGTTACGTTCAGCCAATATCTTGTTAATTTAGGTCCATGTGCTACTTCACCTTTTTTCCAGTTCTTATAAGCGTACATACCCTGTTCTTCAAGCATATGCTCAAATTCTAATAAAATGTCAAGTAATGTTCCGTTTTTATCGATACCTCTTAGGTTATCAATAATACTACTGTGTTCTATATCGCTCATATTTGCTAGTTCTCCAACTGTATCTAAATGTATTTATCATTTCTAGAACGGTTTAAATTATTCCTTGATTTTGCATAGTATCACACAATATTAAAATTACTACGATAAATAAAAGTGTAAGCCACTTCGCTTACATTCTGAAAATTCCATATCAGGAGAGAAATATGGCACGAAAAAAACGTGTTGAGAGACAGAGTAACAACCACGGAAGTAAAGCAAACAGAACTGAAAATAATGATATAGTTCCGCTTTATAAGAAAAAGACACCAACAATTTTACCTAGAAATATAGCACAGGAAGATTACTTATACCAATTAGCCGACCCAAGTACGAACATAGTGTTTGCTATTGGTCCCGCTGGCACAGGTAAAACCCTATTATGTACCCAAATGGGAGTAAAAGCGTACATGGAACGGGAAGTTAGCAGAATAGTAATAACACGACCAGCAGTATCGGTCGATGAGCAACACGGTTTCTTACCAGGTGACCTGAATGAAAAGATGGCACCCTGGACAAGACCAATATTTGACATATTCGAGAAGCATTTTACGATGGCTCAGATTGAAGAAATGTTAGCAGAAAATGTCATAGAAATAGCACCGCTTGCCTACATGAGAGGCAGAACATTTGAAGACTGTTGGATTATTGCAGATGAAATGCAAAATGCTACCAAATCACAGATGAAAATGCTATTAACACGAATCGGTAATAACACAAAAATGACAGTTACGGGAGATTTAAAACAACATGACCGCGGATTTTCAGAAAACGGACTCTCAGACTTCATTCAATTGGTGTCTAATATCGATCAAAAGAACTTATCACACATTGCTATATCAAAATTTGATATGAAGGATGTAGAACGTCATCCAGCAGTAATTGAAATCTTGGAAATCTATGGAGAAGATGAATAAAAGATAACAAAAAGGGAGCGTAATTGCTCCCTTTTTAACTTAAAGTGTTACGATTTTACCAGCAATTCACCAGTCTAGTTCCCGGATTGCTATTGATTCGTCTATCTTGCCAGTCTTACAGTTTTCAACCCCATTGAGGTCTACTTGTTCATTGTAAATCCAGTCTGCTTGTTTTTTATTCAATGCTTCCCAACGATCAATTGCTCCGTTATCAGCGATTACTTCTACAAAATAGTGTTCAGTCATATTACGTTCCTTCGATTATGTTAAATATTGCTTCCCAGTCATAGGCATACACAATGCCGTCAACTTTGTGGTCTTTATTGTGGTCATGTTCGATAATAATGGGTTTCAAACCGTATTTCAACCCACATTCTGCATTTTCAGGCTTATCTTCAATCCACCAAAGTCCAGAACCATCAAACTTCACTAATTCTTCATCTTTGTCTTCACCTGTATCTAAACAGACAACATCAACAAAGACATTTTTACCAAATATGTTTTTTAAATTGCTAACTCGTAGCATCTGTGCTTTTGGGTCTAAACTAAGACTAGTAATCACAACAAACTTCCAACCATGTTCAACTAGTTTAGCAACACCGCTTCTAGCGTCTTTGTAAGCGGGAAGGAACCCCATCCAAGCACTTTCGTTGAATTCTTTGACTAGTTTCTTACCTAGTGACTTTGGAATCCCAAAAGTCTTAGAAATATCATAAGTTGCTTCTTCTTTCTTAGTAAAACCCTTACTAATCATCCATTCATGAAACGCACCTTCCCAAGCGAGAAGAACTCCGTCACAATCTGTCAATATAATTTTTTCGTTATTCATCAATTCTTTACTCAATTCTCTTTCCTCTGTTATTATGTTTTTAATCAATCTTACATATACATTATAGCACAAATCGAGGATCTGTCAAGTTTTTCGTTAGTTTATATACTCGGCTGCTTGAACTATTACGTTGTACCAAGTGTATGTAGGACCTTGACCGAAATCAATCCATCCTAACAGGAATACACCCATTACAATACTACCTAAGATGTCTGAAGTGTTTAATGCTTTAAGTTCGTTTAACATGTGGGACTCTCTCTCTGATTAACTTAACTTACATAGTAAGTATAACACAGGTGTACCAGTTGTCAAGTTTTAATTACTTTTCTCTTAGAAAATGACCTGGATCTAAAGTACCTTTATAGTATTTTAGAAAAGCATTGAAATAGATACATGCAGTAAAGAATCCCGTGGCGAATGCCAGGAATAGATATAGATAGTACATTATTAAGTCTTTTTTGTAGTTATTGGTGCTTCGGGAATATCAACAATAGTTTCTACTCTGATACCCGCTGGTTTGCCAGATGTACTAATTCCTAACATTCCTTTTGTGTCTGCATGCCAAAAACGAAAAGCATCAGAGCCCTTTAATTTTACATCAGCACCTGTTGTCCATCGTCCGTGTTGCATTAGTACCCAATCACCAACTGCTACATCTTTTTGCTCTGGTCCGATTGCATATACTTGACCCCATCGGGCGCGGATGCCCGAGTCTTTGCCATCATCATTCATAATAACAATGCCAGATGCACTCAAACGTTCCCCTCTTTCGAGATTAGTTAATATAACTTTATCTCTTAATGGTCTTAATGATTCACCCATATTAGTAGTCGCCTTTGCCTTGAGATTTCTTGGATTTATGCTTTGTGTTAGTTTTAGATTTTGAAACTGGTTCATTTTTGCCTCCCTGTAATTCACTCTGTCGAACAAAATTTCCTTGCTTGTCTTCTACCCAAGGATCTTCTTCGTCCTCTTCTTCTACTTCGGGGGGATTATCTCTTGAATCTGGAGCAAATGTCTTATTTTCTGCTTGAGTTTTAGGGGTAGGTTTATCTTCTGGTGCCTTTCCTATTGGCTCTTCCCAATCATCTTCTACTACTTTCTTAGGATTAATTTCTGGAGTGTCGTCTGCTTTAATACCACCTTGGACCACTGTTTTAGGATCATTTCGATTATAATGTTCTCTTGCGATTTCATCAGCACTTTTTATGATTTTACCACCTACTCCTAGTTGATCACCGCGGGCATTTTGTTTTGTATTACCAACGGTAATATTCTTCTCTTGTCTAGCCATCAATTTACCTAAATCGATGTCTATACCACGCATACTTCTCAGTTTCTTCATTTCTACTCCTCGTTTAATTCAAATATATTATGAATAAGTTCTTTCAGTGTTTCTTCTGTCATTTCTTTTGGTTTTATGAATGGGCTCGCATTAACATAAGCATTATGAATTAAATTAGCCGAAACATTAACTAGTTTTTCTTCTTCTAAACTAAGTTTACGTTTACTATTTGGAAATTTAATTACATTCTTTTTCATCATCTTAAAAACTCATTTATGTCAAGGTCATATTTTATACTATCAATACAATGTATTCCAATTACGTACAATACATAACTTGCTACACTCGATCCTCTTCCAACACCCCAAACTATATTGTTTTTTCTAAAAATATCAACAATATATACACAAGTATTAAGTACGTCTATTAAGTTATATTTATCATATAAATCCAACTCTTCATTGACTCTTGCAATTGCGTGTGCAGGAGTCTTATCTAAAATATAAGATTTTACGTCTAATTCTTTATATTCATCAGGAATTAACCAATCTATATGATTATTTTTATCAAATTCTTCTATACTGATACCAGTATTAGTAAGACCTTCTAACTTGTTGCTATCTAAGAAATTCTTTTCAAGTGCCTTATTGTATTTTTCAAAATCTTCATTCCAACTGACTTCTTTTATAGCAGATACGTCCAAACCCGAAATGACCATATCGTACATGTCGTATATATCATACACAACTCTGCCATATTGGTCAATATTCTTATCAGTCTTTAATGATTTCAGGTTTCCAACGAGTGATGTCAACTATTTCTCCACCTTTCTTTTCTAATGTTAATTCGCCCATGATTGCTTTTTCTAAGTCTTCTAATATAGTATCACATTCCGGCATATTTGTCAAGTCTGTTTCTGCATTTACCTCAAAATCTATAGTAGCACACGAGTTACGACCCCACCAAGGAGCATCGTAATAATACTGGTCACATTTTACCCATTCAGTTAATGTGGGCAATGCTGGATATGTCATATCAACGTGAGTATACGAAATTGTAGGCTCGTGTGCTTTGCTCTGTACGACAACTGCAATTATTTCAATTTGGTCAGTCGCAATTGCATTTAATTTTGAATGTAGAACCATCGCAATAATATCATTTGATGGTGGATGAGGTAACATAACAATTTGATTGTCGATGTTTGACATATTGACTTTTGCATCTGGATGAGTTAATACACTTTGATGCATAATGTTTTCAAGAAAGAATTTGATTTTTAAAAATGCCGCATTGGTCTTAGCAAAGTCATTTGATAGCCAACCAAACTCGATTTTAATGTCAAATATATCACTGAGCAGTACTGCATCTGTTTGAATCAATATTGCACTGAATTCTGTTTTATAAGTTGAAAAACTACCTGTACTAAATGATTCCATCATCAATTACCCTTTTATTATTATTTTTTTGGAAGTTCTTCTTCATCTTCATCATCAGTGATGGTCAAGATATCTGGAGTTCTGCCTTGGATTAGTTCAAATCTTTGCTTCTCAAGTTTATCACCCAATTCCATTTTCAAACTATCTAAGTGAAATAATAACTGGTCTAGTATCGGGCTGGCGCTACTTGTTTTATAGCATATTTCTACTTTAGCAAGAACATCTTGTATCTTTTCATCTAACTCGTCTTCAGTTAGTTTGCTATAATCCATATCATCTTCTATTGACATAATTGATTCCTAAATATCGTTGACTTCGCGATTCTCTGACTGATAAACATCAAATGCTCCACCAGGATATCGTTTCTTTAGTTTAGTAACGTTTTCAGCAATTACATCATTGGGATCTAAGTTGAGTGAACGACATGCGTTCATCCAGTACCAAATTACATCGCCCAACTCTCGTTTTGCGTGAAAGATTGTATCTGCATCGAGGGGTTTACCTTGAAATACACATTTCT
>Ga0209383_1001113_pt1 | contig 17257 bp, 16 predicted proteins | sample CoawatmetaG02DNA_FD_187510 | JGI IMG/M metagenome (GOLD analysis project Ga0209383, IMG submission 187510) | Marine microbial communities from the West Antarctic Peninsula - Coastal water metaG029-DNA (SPAdes) (version 2) | ecosystem: Environmental > Aquatic > Marine > Coastal ... | reverse complement strand
TAGAAGCCAATGAAGATTATGTTAAAGAAGTTGAAATAAAACAATGGAAGAGGAAAGAAGTAATAAATGATTATAGATTTTATATAATAAGTCTTAACATGTTAGCTATGCCATGGATTTTTACTGGCTTTGCTGTTTTTCAATCGTTTATACAAACATCAAAGGGATGGGGACCTTATATAATTGCACAATCATTTATGTCTTATTCAGTTTTTTCTGTTCTTACATTATTTTTGTCAGGTTTTTTAATTGACAAATTTACAAGTAGAAAACTTTTGATCTACATGAATATCCCTCTTTTATTATCTGTGATTGTGATATTCTTTTTTAATACTCCAATTACTGCTTTTGTGTTTTTAGGATTAGTTGGAATATCTAATGGATTTGCAAATATTTTGGGCTCTTCTACTTGGGCTGAGCTTTATGGAGTTAAATATCTTGGCTCAATCAAAGCATTAACCACAGCATTAATGGTATTTGCGACCGCTTTTGGCACAGCTTTATTTGGATTTTTGATAGATATTGGTTTTTCAGTTGGGGATATTGCTATTGTCTCGGGTCTCTATATATTTATCTCTTTAATCCTACTCTTTTTGATTAGAAAAAAACTAAATCCAGTAATAATTTAGAAAAAACTTGCATTTTTTAAAACCCAGGTATAAATAACCGCCCATGGCTAGAGTAACAGTAGAAGATTGTATAGATAAAGTTGATAGTCCTTATGAATTAGTGCTTGTTGCTAAGGAAAGAGCCACACAATTAAATTCAGGCATAGAGCCAACTATAGAAAAAGATAATGACAAGAACACAGTCATATCATTAAGAGAAATTGCAGAAGAAAAAATTAAAGTTTCAGACCTAACTGAAAGTGCTATTTACAAGCTTAGAAAACATGTCGAACAAGTTGATGATGGTTCTGATGATGATGAGGAAGTGGGTGATGATTTTGAAAGTTTATACAAAGGTGAAATTTCTAAAAGTGGAACCCCAATATTACCATCTAAAAGAGCTAGAAAAACACCAGAAAAAATTCAAGTATTTCAAGAAGATTTAGCTGAATTGCCAGAAACAGCCAAACCAGAAGTTAATGTGTCAGCTGCTGAAGAAACTGTAAATGAACAAGGTGAAGTTCTATTAGATGAAGTTTCAAAACAAGAAAACCTTGATGAAGAAGTATCATCAGATGAAGTAACAGAACAAGAAAATCAAGAAACTGAAGTAAATACAGAAGATTCTGAGACTTCAAACTCATAGTAAAATAATATAAAGTTAAATCATGAATAGGAAAGTATCAGTTGCTCCTATGATGGATTGTACAGATCGTCATGAGCGTTACTTTTTAAGATTGATCTCAAAAAACACTCTTCTCTACACAGAGATGGTTGTGGATGAGGCAATTAATAGGGGTGATAAAAAAAAATTATTAGAGTTTAATATAAATGAAAAACCAGTTGCCCTACAACTTGGTGGATCATCTCCAAAACTTTTAGCAGAAGCATCTAAAATAGGTGAAGACTTTGGTTATGATGAAATTAATTTAAACTTAGGATGCCCTAGTAAAAAAGTTGAAAAAAATAAATTTGGTGCTTGTTTAATGAAGGAACCTAATTTAGTAGCAGATTGCTTAAGTAAAATGCAAGCTACAACAAACCTACCGGTAACAATCAAAACTAGAATTGGATACGATGATGTTGAGGATTATGAAAATTTATATAATTTTATTACAATTTTAAAATCAACTGGTATTAAAACTTTCATCATTCATGCGAGAAAAGCAATGTTGGGTAAATTTACTCCTAAGCAAAATTTAAATATTCCACCTTTAAAATATGATTATGTTTATAAATTAAAAGAAGATTTTCCTAATGAAGAAATAATTATCAATGGAGGAATAACAACTGTCGATCAAATTAAACCTCTTCTTCAAAAAACAGATGGTGTTATGATTGGTAGAGCCGCTTACCACACTCCATACTTATTAGCGGATATTGAAAGAGAGATTTTCAATAATGAAGATGTGTTAAGTAGACAAGATGTGATTGAACAATTAATTCCTTATGTAAAAGATGAGCTTAAAAAAGGTACAAGATTAAATCAAATTATGAGACATACATTAGGTCTATTCCATGGACAAACAGGAGCTAGTTATTGGAAAAGATATTTAAGTGAAAATATGTGTGTAAGGGATGCTGATGTCAAAAAGATAGATCACATTATGGATAAGATTAAGTATAACAATGTTGATACAAATGTAGGACAATCTGCTTAATACAATTTTAACTAACGAATATAATTATTTTATTTTATTGATGATTTTGACTGCTATTCCAGCAGGTTTTGTTGCTGGTATGTTTGGAATAGGAGGTGGATTAATAACAGTTCCTGTTCTGTATTATATTTTTGGATCTCTTGGTATAAACCAAGAATACACAATGCATTTAGCAGTCGGAACTTCATTTGCAATTATTGTTCCTACTTCAATAATATCTGTTTTAACTCATAATAAATTTAAAGCTGTTGATTTTAATATAGTCAAAAGTTACGGTTTTTTTGTTGTCTCAGGCGTTATTGTAGGCACGATATTCGCAGCATCCTTAAAAAGTAAATCACTAGTTTTATTTTTCTCAATAATAATTTTTTTATTAAGTATTTATTTAATCTTATTAAAAGAAAAAGAAAAAAACATTATTACCAAAATGAGCATAAAGTTAAAAATAATTTTTGGTTTTATTGTTGGATTTATTTCGGCCCCAATGGGTATCGGTGGAGCGATAATGAATATACCTATTTTAAAATTTTTTGGGTATTCAATTAATAAAGCGATAGGTAGCTCAGCTGCAATAGGTTTTTTAATAGCATTATTTGCAGCTATAGGTTTTTTAATAACTGGTAGTTATTTAAAAACTAATCTCCCTTTAAGTGTTGGTTTTTTAAATATTCCAGCTTTCTTAATATTTATCCCTATTACAGCTTTTATGGCAAGAATTGGTGCTAGAACAGTTCATAAAATTGATAAAAATAAAATAAGTAAATTTTTTGGAATCTTTTTATTATTTATTGCTGCTAAATTTTTCTATGAATACTTAAAGATCTAATAATGTTTAAAATTAATAATAAATTTTTAAAGTCTTCACATCACATAATAGATCTTAAATTATGCACTGTACGACTTTATGATAATTCTAAATTTCCATGGATTATTTTAATTCCTAAAAGAAATAATATTACCGATATAACCAATCTTAATCCTAAAGATCAATTATTACTTATGAATGAAATAGTTTATTCAAGTAAAGTAATGAAGAAAATATTTAATACTTCAAAGCTTAATGTTGAAAAAATAGGTAACATAGTCCCACAATTACACCTACACATCATCGCTAGAAAAAAAACAGATAGTTCTTGGCCATCATCCGTGTGGGTTGTTAAAGAAAAACTTTATTCAGCCAAATCTTTAAAAAAAGTTATAAATAAAATTAGAATGGCTTTTAAATAGAAAGAGGTGATTTCAGTCTCCCTCCATCACCTCACTTAGATAAGTACCTGATTCTCTATTAATCGCTAAGCATGTTTTGATTGAATCTTTGGTTTTATGTATAACTTTTTTATTTTAGGATATTTTTCTCACAAAATTCTGAGGCAAATTGTGTATCCCTAGCAATATCCTCTGGTCTTTGCTTAAATACTTTATCTAATTCTTCATCAGAAAATTTTTTACTCAATTTACCAATTGTACAAAGACAGTATGTTTTTGCTTTATCTGCTCCTAAATACTGTTTAGAGTTTTGATAGCACCCAATATACATTTGTTGTTCATTTTGCTCATTAAAAGCATGACTTTTTAGTGGAATTAATAAAAATAGAATTAAAATTAATCTAAATTTTTTGATCATATTCACCAACTTTTCCAGTTTTTTGAAGTAAATCATCTATAAAATCAAAGATTTTCTTCTTCCTAATATCTGATGTTGGACTTTCAGTAACTATAACTAACGATGGTTTGTTAGAAGATGCTCTAATTAACCCCCAAGAACCGTCATCAAAAGAAAATCTTACTCCATTAACTGTTAAAATTTCAGTTATTATTTGTTCATCAATTTTAGTTTTACTATTCTTTATTTCTTTAACCTGCCTAACTAACTCATCTACTACTTGATATTTTTCTTCATCTTTACAAAAAGGTGCCATGGTAGGTGTTTGAAAAGTGTTTGGTAATTCATTAATAATTTCACTCATTCTTTTATTTTGACTATCTAGTAAATGACAAACATGTATAGCTGAATTAACACCATCATCATATCCATAGCCTAATGGTTGATTGAAAAAGAAATGACCACTTTTTTCAAAGCCAGCTAAAGCTTTTTCTGTATTAACTTTTCTTTTAATATGAGAATGACCAGTTTTCCAATAAATAGTTTCACAACCATTTTCTAATAAAATTTTATCTTTTGAATATAATCCTGTTGATTTTACGTCTACAATAAATTTAGAGTTTTTGTGTTTTGTAGATAGATTTCTTGCAATCAATAAACCAATTTTATCAGAAAATATTTCATTTCCTTCATTATCAATTACACCAACCCTATCTCCATCACCATCAAAACCAAAACCAATATCAGCATCGTTATCTTTAACAGCTTTACCTATAGCATGTAGCATTTCTAGGTCCTCAGGATTTGGATTATATCTTGGAAAAGTCCAATCTAATTCACAATCAAGTTCTATAACATCACAACCAATACCTCTTAAAATATCTGGAGCAAATATACCAGCTGTACCGTTACCACAGGCAACAACTGCTTTTAATTTTTTATTAATTTTATTACTTTTAATTAAATTATCTTTGTAAACTTGTTGAAAATTTTTAATTTGTTTTTCACTTCCCTCACCATTTGAGAATTTTTCATTTAAAGTGATATCTTTTAATTCTTTCATTTCTTCAGGAGCATGAGTTAAACCTTTTTTGATACCCATTTTTACACCAGTCCAACCATTTTCATTATGACTTGCTGTAACCATTGCAACTGCATCAGCATCTAAATTAAACTGTGCAAAATAAACCATTGGAGATAATGCTAAACCGACATCTTCAATATGACACCCAGTTGATATTAAGCCTTTTTTAAGAGCACTTTTAATTTCTTCGCTATAAGATCTATAATCATGACCAACTATCACTCTTGGATTTCTTTTTTGGGTATGAATTTTTATTTGAGTCCCTAAACCCCTGCCAAGATTCATTATTCCATCGATGTTAATATCTTTTTTATACAACCAGCGAGCGTCATATTCTCTAAAACCATATGGGTCTATTTTAATATTTTGATTCATCTGTTAATTACTTACTCTTTTTTAAATTATTTTATTGTAAAATATTTTGTCGCGTTCTATAAATGTTCTGTTGAATTATTGATTATCTAGTATATCAACATTATGCGCACACAACATATAGTTGTTTTCGTTAAAAAAACAAAATATAGTATTAATTATGAACAAGATTCTATCACAGGCCCTAAAGAAAGCTGTCTCCGAATATAGCCCTGCATCTAATGAAATCTCAAATGAGAAAAGACCAGATCTTTTTTCACTAAGTAACGAAACTGAATTATTTCAAAATGAAACTGGAATTATTATTAAAATTGATCGTTCAAGAGATGCAAACCTAACTGACTTTGGTAGAGCAACTTTAAAAGATAGATATTTAGGACCGAACGAATCTTACCAAGATTTATTTGCACGTGTAGCAAGCTCTTATGCCGATGACAATCTACATGCACAAAGACTTTATAACTACATCAGTAATTTATGGTTTATGCCAGCAACCCCAGTTTTATCGAATGGTGGAACAAAAAGAGGATTACCTATTTCATGTTTTTTAAATGAAGCTTCAGATAGTTTAAATGGAATTCTTGATCTTTGGAGTGAAAATGTATGGTTGGCTGCAAAAGGTGGAGGTATAGGAAGTTACTGGGGAAATTTAAGATCTATTGGAGAAAAAATTGGTAAAGTTGGAAAAACATCTGGAATAATTCCCTTTATTAAAGTTATGGACTCATTGACTATGGCAATTAGTCAAGGCTCTTTAAGAAGAGGATCTGCAGCATGCTATCTTCCAATTGATCATCCTGAAATTGAAGAGTTTATTGAGATGAGAAGACCAACAGGTGGCGATCCAAATAGAAAAGCATTAAACTTACACCATGGAGTTTTATTGTCTGATGCATTTATGAGAGCAGTTGAAAAAGATGAGCAGTGGGCACTAAAAAGTCCTGCGGATGGTTCGGTTCAATCAACAATGTCTGCTAGAAATTTATGGATTAGACTGTTAACTGCTAGAATTGAAACAGGTGAGCCTTATATTATTTATATCGATACAGTTAATAGATTAATTCCACAACACCACAAGTTAGCTGGACTTACAGTTAAAACATCAAATTTGTGTAGTGAGATAACTCTTCCTACTGGAATAGATAAAGATGGAAGAGATAGAACAGCAGTATGTTGTTTGTCTTCTCTTAATTTAGAAAAATACGATGAATGGAAAGATGACGAAAATATGCTTAATGATGTTATGAGATTTTTAGATAATGTTTTGTCTGACTTTATCAAGAGAGCACCAGAGCAATTTTCTGACGCAACGTACGCGGCCGAAAAGGAAAGAAGTGTTGGTCTGGGTGTGATGGGGTTTCATTCTTTTTTACAAAAAAACAATATCCCCCTAGAATCAGTAATGTCCAAAGCCTGGAATAAAAAAATATTTAAAAAAATTCAAGAAGGTGTAGATCAAGCATCAAAAGATTTAGCAGATGAAAGAGGAGCTTGTCCTGACGCTGCTGATTATGGATTTAATGAAAGATTTTCTAATAAAACAGCTATTGCGCCAACAGCTTCTATTTCTGTAATATGTGGTGGTGCTTCCCCTGGAGTTGAGCCTGTAGCAGCAAACAGCTATACCCACAAAACTTTATCCGGCTCTTTTAATGTTAGAAATAGATATTTAGTTGATATTTTAGAAAACTATGGAAAAAATACAGACGAGGTCTGGTCAACTATTACAAATAACCAAGGTTCTGTATCACATTTAGACTTCTTATCAGCATTAGAAAAAGACGTATTTAAGACTGCTTTTGAGTTGGACCAAAAATGGATTATTGAATTAAGTGGAGATAGAACTCCATTTATTTCTCAAGCTCAGTCAGTTAACTTATTTTTACCTGCGGATATACATAAAAAAGAATTACACAAAATTCATTTTGATGCTTGGAAAAAAGGTTTAAAGAGCCTTTACTACTGTAGGTCTAAATCAATTCAACGTGCAGAAAATATTAGTGACGCTTCAAAAACTGATGTTACTGCTAATGTTTATAAAAAAAAAGAAACAACTGAACAACCAGAATACGAGGAGTGCCTATCATGTCAGTAGAAAAAATGAAGTCTGAAATTATTCAGTCTGAGAAAAAAGAAATTACTCAACCACAAAAAATGGGATTATTAGTTGAAAATCCTGTTTATAAACCTTTTAGATATCCATGGTGTTATGATGCTTGGTTAACTCAGCAAAGAATTCACTGGTTACCAGAAGAGGTTCCATTAGGAGACGATGTTAGAGATTGGCAGAAAAGCTTAACAGTGTCAGAGAAAAATTTATTAACTCAAATTTTTAGATTTTTTACTCAAGCTGATGTTGAGGTGCAAAATTGTTATTTAAGACATTATACAACTGTATTCAAACCAACAGAAGTATTGATGATGATGACTGCTTTTGCTTCAATGGAAACAGTTCACATTGCTGCATACTCTCATTTACTTGATACTATTGGCATGCCTGAATCTGAGTATTCTGCTTTCATGAAATATAAAGAGATGAAAGATAAGTATGATTACATGCAAAATTTTGACATGAGTTCAAAAAAAGACATTGCATTAACGGTTGCTGTATTCAGTGCTTTCACTGAAGGCTTACAATTATTTGCTAGTTTTGCAATCTTGCTTAACTTTCCAAGACATAATAAAATGAAGGGTATGGGTCAGATAGTTACTTGGTCAGTAAGAGATGAAACTCTTCATTGTAATTCTATGATTAGACTGTTTAAGGAGTTCATTCATGAAAACCCAGAAATCTGGACACCTGAATTTCAAAAAGAACTTTATAAAGCTTGCAGAACAATTATAGAGCATGAAGATGCTTTTATTGATCTAGCTTTTCAAATGGGACCAATGGAAGGTCTTACAGGACAAGAAGTTAAGGATTATATTAGATTTATTGCTAACAGAAGACTTACGCAACTAGGTCTTGAAGCAATATATGATATTGATAAAAATCCTCTAACTTGGCTTGATGATATGCTTAATGGAGTTGAACACATGAACTTCTTTGAAGGTCGTGCAACAGAATACTCAAAAGCATCGACACAAGGAACATGGGTAGAAGCATTTAGTTAATTTTTATTTAAACCCATATGTGCAGAAAGCAGGCCTCACTATATGAGTGAAATAAGTAATTTTTTTTTTAATAGGCGCTCTGTTATGGCTCGGAAAATGTCTTCATGTGCAATTAATAGAGAAGATTTAAATTCAATTTTAAAAGCTGGTCTAAGAGTGCCCGATCATGGTGCCTTAAGCCCTTGGAAAATAATTGTTTTACAGGGAGAAACGTTAAAAAAAGTTGATAATGAAGTTATATTATCTGAATTTATTAGAGCAAATCAAAATGCAGATATAAAATTGCAAGAGAGGGAGTCAAAAAGACTTCAGAGAGCAGGAGCTGTAATAGCTGTCCTTTCAACGCCATTGGAACATCCAAGTATACCTCAATGGGAAATGCAATTATCATCGGGAGCAGTTTGCATGAATTTATTAGCTTGTGCACAATCCTTAGGATACGCAGCTCAGTGGTTAACAGAATGGTATGCCTATAACGATAAAATGCTTCAATATTTAGGAGGCATTATAAACAAAGATAAAATTGCTGGATTTATTTATATAGGTCATAAAATAGAAGACCCAATTGAGAGAAAAAGACCAAACCTTTCTGATGTAGTTAGTTTTTTGTAAAAACTTATCTTTGATTTAACTGTATTACTTTTCTATGTTTGCTGCCCTTATAGCTAGCAAGAGGACGAATAAGTTTGTTTGCAGCATGTTGTTCCATGATATGAGCAGACCAACCTGTAATTCTTGAAATAACAAATATTGGTGTAAAGAAATCAGTATCAAACCCCATCAAGTGGTAAGTAGGCCCAGTAGGGTAATCTACATTTGGGTAAATATTTTTTTCTTTAATCATTACCTTTTCAACAATGTCATATATTTTTTCAAATATTTTATCTTTTTTAATAATTGCTACTCTCTTAAAGTATTCTCTCATAGTAGGAACTCTCGAGTCTCCACTTTTATAAACTCTATGGCCAAATCCCATTACTACATCTTTATTTTTTAAAGCGTTATTAATCCATTTTAATGCGTTTTCAGGTTTTTTAATTTTTTTCATCATATGCATCACTTCTTCATTAGCACCACCATGAAGAGGACCTTTTAAACTTGCAATGGCACCTGTTATTGCTCCATGAATATCAGATAAACTGCTTGTAATAGTTCTAGCAGTAAAAGTTGATACGTTAAAACTATGTTCTGCATATAGAATTAAAGAAACATCAAATGCTTTAACAATTTCTTTATTTGGAACTTTTCCAAAACACATATGAAAAAAATTTTCAGAGAAACTAAGTTTATTTTTTGGGTTTATAATTTTTTTTCCTTTTCTAAGTCTATAAAAGGCTGCCAATGCAGTTGGTGTTTTTGCAAGGATTCTAATTGCTTTTCTTAAATTTGCTTTTGGAGAGTTGTCTTTAGTCTCCCTATCTTCAAGACCCATAACACTAACGGCAGTTCTTGCAACATCCATAGGGTGTGATTTTTTAGGTATTTGTTTTAAAATATTTATCAAATTTTTTGATAAAGATATTTCTTTAGATAGGTTTTTTTTAAATTCTTTTAGTTGTATCTTGTTAGGTAATTCTTTATTTAAAATTAAGTATGCAACTTCTTCAAATTCACATCTGGCACATAAATCTTGAGCAGCATAACCTCTATAAGTAAGTGAGTTTATTTCTGGCATCACTTTTGAAACTTCAGTTTCATCAACTACAATTCCCAATAAACCTTTTTTAATTTCATCACTCATTATTCGTGTCCTTCCGTACTAAAGTTATAAATTTTTTCATCTAATGAATTATATTTTTCGTATTCAACTAACTCGTAAAGTCTTTTTCTGGTTTGCATTTTATCAATAATATTATTCTGATGTCCATTCTCATAAATGTCCCTCAAACCATCTTCCACATTTTTCATTGCCAATCTTTGAGTAGTTACTGGATAAATAACAATATTATAGCCAAAATTTTCTAATTCTTTGTAATTGAAGAGTTTTGATTTTCCAAATTCTGTCATATTAGCCAATAAATAACATGACAATTCTTTTCTAACTTTTTCAAAATCATTTTCATTATGAAGTGCTTCTGGAAATATAATCTCGGCTCCAGCATCAATATAAGCCTTGCATCTTTCAATCATCTTATCAATTCCCTCAACACCCTTAGCATCCGATCTTGCAATAATTTTAAAATTGTCATCTTTTTTAGCAGCAACACATTCTTTAATTTTTTTAACCATTGCTTCTGTTGAAATTAGTTCTTTATTATCAAGGTGTCCGCATCTTTTTCTTTCAATTTGATCCTCCAAGTGAACAGCAGTAATTCCAAACTCTTCAAATGTTTCAATGGTTTCTTTACAAGATTTAAAACCAGTATCAATATCAACAATTGTTGGAAGGTTTGTAACTCTTGAGATTAAGTAAGATCTTGTGCTAACATCTTGTAGAGTTGTTAAACCAATATCTGGAAAACCAAGATCATTTGCCATAACCCCACCAGAAACATAAACAGCATCATAACCAATTTCTTCAATCAGTTTAGCTGTTAAAGGATTATATGCACCTGGTACTCTTAAGATTTTATTTGATTTTAGTTTTTCGTTAAAATCTATTCTTTTTTGACCTGTTTCTTTTTCTACAAAGTGCACTAAAATATTCCTTTTTTTAGATTTCTTTTTAATTCGTTTTTATTAATTTCTATATTTAGTTTATCTAATTTGCCTGATTTTAAATTTTTAAGATTTTGAACCGTTTTTAAGAAACGATCACTCTCTTTTTTGCTAAGAATACCATCTGTTAGTGTTAAAAATTTGTTAATATAGTTTTGTCTTTTAAATGGTCTTGCTCCATATGGATGAGCATCTGCCCTGTCAAGTTGTTCAACAATTTTTTTACCATTATTTAGTGTAACAACTACTTTTGCACCAAATGATTTTTTCATTGGATTTGGATCATGGTATTTTTTGGTCCATTTTTTATCTTCATACGTTGTAATAGATTTCCAAATTTTAATGGTACTTTTTCTATTTGCTCTAGATTTTGAGTAAGATTTAACATGATGCCAATCTCCATCTTCTAATGCTACAGCAAAAATATACATTATAGAGTGATCAAGAGTTTCCCTACTAGCATTAGGATCCATTTTTTGAGGATCGTTTGCTCCAGTTCCAATTACATAATGAGTATGGTGACTTGTAAAAATATCAATTTTCTTAATTTGATTTAAATTTGGTATTTTATTTTTTAATTTTTTAGCTAAATCAATTAATGCTTGTGATTGATATTCTGCAGAATACTCCTTTGTATATGTTTCGAGAATAGCTTTTTTGCTCTCACCTTTTTTTGGAAGTGGAACTTTGTAATTAGCATTTTTTCCATCTAATATTCTAGCAATAACACTATCTTCACCTTCATATATTGGACTAGGTGCACCTTCACCACGCATAACTCTATCAACTGCTTCTATTGCAAGCTTTCCTGCATGTGCTGGTGCATAAGCTTTCCAACTTGAAATTTCACCTTTTCTAGATTGTCTAGTTGATACTGTAGTGTGAAGTGCTTGTTGAACTGCTTGATAAATTGTTTCAGTATTAAGTTTAAGCATCGAACCCAAACCTGCAGCAACACTTGGACCCAAATGAGCTATGTGATCTACTTTATGTTTGTGCAAACAAATTCCTTTAACTAGATTTACTTGAACTTCATACGCTGTAATAATTCCTCGCAATAAATTTAATCCACTAATTTTTTTTTGTTGTGCAACTGCTAAAAGTGGAGGAATGTTATCTCCTGGATGACTGTAGTCGGCTGCTAAAAAAGTATCGTGAAAATCAAGCTCTCTAACTGCTGTTCCGTTTGACCACGCTGCCCATTCACAATCAAATTTAAATTTTGAATTCACACCAAATAAAGCTGCACCATTTTTTCTAGAATGCTTTAACGCCATTTCTCTTGAGGAAATAACTGGCTTTCTATTTAAAGAAGCTATTGCAACAGAAGCATTATCAATAATTCGATTAATTACCATTTCTATGGCATCTTTATTTAACTTTGCATTATCACTTGCAATTACAGCTATTTTCCAGGCAAGCTGTTTCTTTTTGGGTAGGCTAATTTTAGATGGGTAAACTTTAACTGTGTGTAATAACAAAATAACTCCTTAATTGAAATTTTGTTTTAATAGTTAAAAAAAAATAATCAATATTAAAGATATTTTGTTATTATTTTTTCAATACCTATAAAGTCTTTTATTAAGTGATTATGATATATTTCGGTTGTATTTTTTTCAGTATAGCCATTTTCTAATAAAATAACTGGTATATCAGCAGCTTTAGCTGCATTCGCGTCAGTTTCACTATCTCCAATCATAATAGTTTTTTTTACATCACCATCTAAAATTTCAACTACGTTTGTAAGATGTCTAGGATCAGGTTTACAATAATCAAAAGTATCTGAGCCAGCAACATATTCAAAATAGTCATAGATACCTATTTTTTTTAAAAGATCATTAGATAAATATTCCTGTTTATTGGTACAAACTGCCATTGATATATTTTGTTCTTTGCACCATTTTAAAAATTCTTTAACACCGTTTATAAGTGTACTTTCATTGATAATATTTTTTCCATAAAAGTTCACAAATTCTTTGGACATTTCATCTTTTATTTTTAAGTCACTAACACTATGATATTCCTTTTTTGCTTGCCCCCAAATTGATCTTCCAATTAAAGCGCCAGCACCTTTGCCAACTAAATTCCTAATATCTTCAGTTGATTTGGTAGGGTAGCCAAATTTTTTCATAACATGGTTGTGAGCAAGCATAAGATCGGGCGCAGTATCAACTAGAGTGCCATCTAAATCGAATAAAACTGTAAATTTTTGCTTCATTTTAAAAGTATTTTAAAGAAATATTATGTGAATTAATTAAGACATATTCTTAATGTAAAGCATTTTAAAATGAAAGAATTAAATTCACAAAAAATCCAAAATAAACTTAGAAATAAATTTTTAAAATTGGGTGTAGATATGGTGGGGCCTGAAACAATTTTTTTCTCAAATGATACTAAAATCGGAATGAATGTAACAATAGAACCATATGTTGTGATTGGTTTGAATGTAAAAATAGGAAATAATGTAGTCATTAAATCTTTTTCTCATCTCGAGTCATGTAAAATAAAAAATAAAGTGGAAATTGGGCCTTATGCAAGATTAAGACCAGGTACTATTCTTGAAGAGGGATCAAAAATTGGAAACTTTGTCGAAGTAAAGAAAAGTACAATTGGAAAGAAATCAAAGATTAATCATTTATCGTATATTGGCGATACTGAATTAGGCAAAGGTGTAAATATTGGAGCTGGAACGATTACGTGTAATTATGATGGTGTTAAAAAAAGTAAAACAAAAATTAAAGATAATGTATTTATAGGTTCTAACTCATCACTAGTTGCGCCAATCACTCTTGAAGAAAATAGCATTGTTGGAGCTGGCTCAGTGATTACAAAGAAAGTGAAAAAAAATTCATTGGTTTTAACTAGGGGCTCTCAAGTAGAAGTAAAAAACTATAAAAGGAAAATAAAATAATATGTGTGGAATTATAGGAATAGCTAGCAATAAACCAGTGTCATCTATAATCATTAGCTCTCTTAGAAAACTAGAGTATAGAGGTTACGACTCCGCAGGTATTGCAACACTATCAAATGGAATTGTAAACGAAGCAAAATCAGAAGGTAGGGTTGAAATTTTGGAAAAAAATCCTGCAGTTAAAAATATGTCAGGCTCAATTGGAATTGGACATGTTAGATGGGCAACACACGGTATTCCTAATGCCATCAATGCACATCCTCATTCGTCAGAAAGTGTATCTGTGGTACATAATGGTATTATTGAAAATTCTACGATTTTAAAAAAGCATTTAATAAACAAAGGTCATGTATTTAAATCTCAGACAGATACGGAGGTAATTGTTCATCTAATAACAGAATATTTAAAAGAACTTAATTTAAAAGATTCAATTATTAAAACTCTAAAGCAACTTCATGGAAGTTTTGCTTTAGGTATAATTTTTAAAGATCAGCCAGATCTTATAGTGGGTGCAAGAAGGGGCTCACCTCTAGCAGTTGGTTATGGTCCAAACGAAAATTATTTAGGATCAGATTCTTACGCTTTAAAATCTATGACAAATAAAATTTCATATTTAAATGATGGAGAATTCTGTATCATAAAAAAGGACCAGATTGAGTTTTTTGATGAAGAAGGCTTAAAAGTTAATAAAAAAGTTTTAGAATTATCTTCTAAAGAACAGGATTATGATAAGGGTGATTTTAGACACTTTATGGCTAAAGAAATTGAAGAACAGCCAACAACAGTAAAGAACTGTATCAATGAGTATGTTGATACAATTAATAATGATATTAATATCTATAATTTTCCCTGGGATATAAAGGAAATTTCCTCCGTTATTTTAATTGGCTGTGGAACAGCTTATCATTCTTGTTTAATGGCAAAGTATTGGTTTGAAGAAAATACTACACTTGATGTAACAATTGATATTGCCTCTGAGTTCAGGTACCGAAAAAATAGATTTAAAAATGATAATTTGTACATTTTTGTTTCTCAGTCCGGTGAAACAGCGGACACTTATGCTGCATTAGATTTATGTAACAAAAATAACATGAAAACTTGCAGTGTAGTAAATGTTATAGAAAGCTCAATCGCAAGGGATTCTAACTTTGTTTTACCAATTCATTGTGGACCAGAAATTGGTGTTGCCTCTACAAAAGCTTTTATGGGGCAAATGTTGGTTCTATATATTTTGGTATTAAAATTAGGAGTTTTAAGAAAAGATTTAGGTAAAGATTTATATTCAAATAAAATTAAAGACTTAAAAGTATTACCTAAGTTAATTGAACAAACATTACTAACAGAGAACAAAATCCAAACAGTTTCAGGCTCATTTACTGATGCAAAAGGTTCGATGTTTTTAGGTAGAGGTTTCTCTTATCCAATTGCATTAGAAGGAGCATTAAAATTAAAAGAATTAGCCTATGTTCATGCGGAGGGGTATCCTGCGGGTGAGATGAAGCATGGTCCTTTAGCTTTAATTGAAGATGGGATGCCAGTAGTTGTCTTAGCTCCAAGAGATAATTATTATAAAAAAACAATTTCCAATATGCAGGAAGTAATAGCAAGAGGTGCTAAAGTTTTATTGATCACAAATAAGAGTAAAGATGAAGTTTTTTCAGAAAATATTTGGGAAACAATATTAGTTGAAAGTGCTAATGATGATTTGTTACCTTTTTTATTAACTGTTCCTCTGCAAAAATTAGCTTATTATTCAGCTCTCAAAAAAGGTTATGACATCGATAAGCCTCGTAATTTAGCAAAATCAGTCACAGTTGAATAATAATTAAACTCTGCTACAACACCCCTAGGTTGAATATGAAAAATTGGAAAATAAATAGTTGGAGAAATTATCCTGTAAAACACATTCCTGAGTACCCGGATCAAAAAGATTTAGATAATGTTTTAAGTAAAATTAAAAATTTTCCTCCATTAGTTTTTGCTGGTGAAACAAGACATTTAAAAGAGCAACTTGCTGATGTTGTTGATGGAAAAGCTTTTTTATTACAAGGTGGAGACTGCGCGGAAAGTTTTGCAGAATTTCATCCTGATAATATTAGAGATACATTTAAACTAATACTTCAAATGTCACTTGTTCTAACTTACTCTGCCTCACTACCTGTTATTAAACTTGGAAGAATTGCTGGCCAATTTTCGAAGCCAAGAAGTTCTCCTATTGAAAATATAGACGGTGTTGAACTACCTAGTTACCTGGGAGATAATATTAATGGAATGGAATTTAATAAAAAATCAAGAGTTCCAGACCCTAAGAGGCTTTTTAAGGCTTATTCTCAGTCTGCATCCACACTTAATCTTATAAGGGCATTTTCCCATGGAGGTTTTGCTGACCTTAAAAAAGTTCATACTTGGAATTTAGGTTTTATTAAAAATTCTCCAGCTGCTAAAAAATTTAAAGATTTAGAAGATAGAATTGCAGATGCTCTAGCATTTATGGATGCATGTGGAATTAATTCGGATTTTAACAGAAGATTAAAAACTGTTAACTTCTGGACTTCACATGAAGCTTTACTCCTTCCTTTTGAGCAAGCTATGACAAGAGTAGATTCAACAACAGGTGAATATCACGATACCTCAGCGCACTTTGTTTGGATAGGTGATAGAACTAGACAACTAGATGGTGGTCATGTTGAGTTTTGCAGAGGAATTGAAAATCCTATTGGAATTAAATGTGGCCCAACATTAAAAGCTGAAGACTTAATAAATCTTTGTAATAAAATTAATCCAAAAAATGAAAAAGGCAAAATAACTTTAATTTCTAGATTTGGACATGAAAATGTTTCTAAATTTTTACCAAAGTTAATTAGAGCAATTAAAAAAGAAGGTTTAAACGTAATATGGTCATGTGACCCTTGTCATGGAAATACAATTAAAGCTACAACTGGATATAAGACAAGACCATTTAATAGTGTTGTCAAAGAAGTAAAAAATGTTTTTGAATGTCATCAAAGTGAAGGAAGTTATGCAGGTGGACTGCATATTGAAATGACAGGTCAAGATGTTACAGAATGCACGGGTGGTGCTCAGAAAATATCTGACCAAGATTTATCTAGTCGTTATCATACTCATTGTGATCCAAGACTTAATGCTAACCAAGCATTGGAGTTAGCTTTTTTAATTTCTGACGAGATTAAAAAAAATGCAGCTTATTCAAAAAAAAACATTAAAGAAGCATCTTAAAGTATTGTA
>Ga0209383_1001110_pt1 | contig 17291 bp, 15 predicted proteins | sample CoawatmetaG02DNA_FD_187510 | JGI IMG/M metagenome (GOLD analysis project Ga0209383, IMG submission 187510) | Marine microbial communities from the West Antarctic Peninsula - Coastal water metaG029-DNA (SPAdes) (version 2) | ecosystem: Environmental > Aquatic > Marine > Coastal ... | reverse complement strand
GCGGACATCCCTCTCTTTAATATTATAGGTACGTCTACCTTTCCTACTTCCTTAAGTAGCTCAAAATTCTGCATATTTCTCGTGCCAATCTGAATAACATCAACTTTTTGCTCTAAAAACGCGTCTAAATGCCTTACATCTAAAAGCTCTGTTACCATTGGTAGTCCCGAATCATTTGCAGCTTTTCTAAACATTTCTAAACCATCAAAACCAGCTCCTTGAAATGAATATGGGCTCGATCTTGGTTTAAAGGCTCCGCCTCTCATTAATTTTACGCCAGCAGCCTTGACACCATCTGCCGATTTCTTCATCTGTTCTGGTGTTTCAACCGAACAAGGCCCAGATATAATTTGAATGTTATCTCCACCAATTAAATGACCTTTTACATTCACCACTGTATCTTTAGGGTGCCACTCTCGTCCAACAATTTTATATGGCTTTACAATGCTGAGAGCTTGCTCAACTCCTGGTAAAGATTGTAATAATTCTTGATCTAAAAGGCGCTCGTCACCTACGGCGCCAATGACTGTTTTTTCAGTTCCTTTAGAAACTGTGCCTTCAAGGCCCTTTTCTTTAATTTTTTCAAGAACATTTTCAATATGTCCTTCTGTTGCTGTGTTACTCATTACTATAATCATAAAAAACCCTATATATTACAGTTACTTAAATATTTAATAAATGAATTGTTTTCAGACTCTAAGCCAACACTAACCCTTAAAAAATTAGGCAGGCCATAATTAGCAATAGGTCTAACAATCACGCCATTATTTAACAAATGGTGATAATACATCATTGCGCACTTTTCGTCTTGTAATTTGAAGCTTATAAAGTTCCCATAAGAAGGAATGTATTCAATCGAGAGACCCTTAAAAGCATTTGAAATTAACTTTAGCCCTTGATTATTTATAGCTCTACTTTTTTCAATAAATTCATTATCTTTTAATGACTCTATGGCAGCAACTTGAGCGAAGTGGTTGACATTAAAAGGTTGCCTAACTCTATTCATTAATTCAACTAAATTAATACTTCCAACACCATACCCAACTCTGAGGCCAGCAAGACCGTAAGCTTTTGAAAAACTCCTGGAAATTAAAATATTTTTATACTCTGCGAGCCATGAAAAAGCAACTGACTTCAAATCATCATCTAAATATTCATCGTAGGCCTCATCTAAAACTACCAGAATACTTTCAGGAACTTGAGAAATGAAATTCTTTAAAGTTAACCTCTCAATAAGGGTTCCGGTTGGATTATTAGGATTAGCTATAAAAATTAATTTCGTTTTATTTGTTATTAAAGATAAAAAATTTTGTAAATTGTGGCAATAATCCTTAGCTGGCGCAACAATTCCAACTGCGCCGTTCGACTTTGTTACAATTTCATAAACTGCAAACGCATGCTCTGAATATATAACCTCATCGCCAGGTGATAAAACAGTTCTTGCCGCAATCTCTAATATGTCATTTGATCCATTTCCTAAAATAATTCGATTGCTATCTATTGAAAATTTTTTACTTATTTCTTGCTTAAGGTAATAACCATTGCCATCTGGGTACCTAGAGCCCTCCTCTAAAACATTTTTAATTGCTTCTTGGGCAAGGGGGCTTATACCTAATGGGTTTTCATTCGAAGCCAACTTAATGATTTTACTCTCAGGTATGCCTATCTCTCTAGCGACCTCCTTAATTGGTTTACCACCTTGGTAAGGCTCAATATCAGAAATGTTACTTGGGACAACAACCATCAATACAACTCCTAATTCTTTGGATATGAGCCTAAAATCTTAAGGAATGAAGATTTTTTTTCGATTTCCTCGAGAGCTTTTTTTACTTTAGCAGTTTCTTGATGCCCTTCAATATCAATAAAAAAGACATATTCCCAGATACCAAATTTAGCTGGCCTAGATTCCAACTTCGTCATACTAACCTTATGCTTTGCTAACGGCGCAACTAAATCTGCAATTGCTCCTGGTCTATTTTTTGTTGCAACAACAAATGAAGTTTTATCTTTGCCAGATGCTGCAACGTCTTGCTTTGAAATAATTAAAAATCTAGTAGAGTTATTTGGATCGTCCTCGATATTTTCTTGTAATATATTTAATTTAAATATTTTAGATGCTCTTGAACTTGCAATTGCAGCAGAGTTTTTTTCCTGCGAAGCCATTCTCGCCCCCTCAGCATTACTAAGGACTGGAATTTTATTACATACTGATAAGTTACCCATAATCCAATCATGACACTGTGCAAGAGATTGCCCATGCGCATAAATATTTTTAATGTCTTCAACTTTTTTATTCTTAGACAATAAAAAATGATGAACCGGTAAAAGTATTTCCCCGCAAATCTTTAGATCTTTCATTAAAAGTAAATCTAGTGTTCTACTAATTGCTCCCTCTGTTGAATTTTCTACTGGGACTACTCCATAATGCACTTTTCCTGATTGAACATGGTTAAAAACATCATCAATACTGATTGCAGATATTGGCTTAATATTTTCTCCAAATTGCTGGATTGTTGCTTCTTCGCTAAATGTTCCAGCTGGCCCCAGAAATGAAACGCTTAATTTTTTTTCGAGTGCTCGACAGTTTGATATAACTGCTTTAAATATATTAATGATGCTCTCATCATTTAAGGGGCCATTATTATCTTTGATAATTGATGACAAAATCTGAGCTTCCCTCTCTGGCTTATATATAACCCCATCTCCTTTGAGCCTCCCAACCTCCTGAGCAAAAGAAGCTCTTTTAGACAACAGCTCTAATAAGTTTTTATCAATCTTATCAATACTTAACCTTAATTTATCTAATTTTTTTTTCATATATTATCTTTTTCAAACTCATTCATGAATTCTACTAATGCTTTGACTCCATTTAAAGGCATAGCATTATATATAGAGGCTCTAAGTCCACCAACCAATCGATGACCTTTCAATTGATACAATCCTTTTTCTTCTGCCTCAATCAAAAATTTTGAAGTTAAATTTTCATCATTAATTCTAAATGGTACATTCATTCTCGACCTATTTTCATTAGCAATATCATTTGTATATAGATTACTTGAGTCTATAAAGTTATACAAATATTCCGATTTCTTTATATTTAATTTTTCAATTGCCTTGAGCCCGCCCTGCTCTAATAGCCACTCAAATACAAGTCCCGCCATATAAATACTATATGTGGTTGGAGTATTAATCATTGAATTATTTTCAGACTGAATCTGCCAATTAAATGGCGTAGGTGTTTTTTTATCAGCCAAACCGAGCAAATCATCCCTAACTATTAAAATAGTTAATCCAGATGGTCCAATATTTTTTTGAGCTCCAGCATATATAACGCCGTACTGACTTACATCAATAGGTCTTGATAAGATTGTGGACGACATGTCACATACGACTGGTACCTTGTAAGTATTAACAGGTTCAAAATACTCAACACCATGAATAGTTTCATTTTGACAGAAATGAATATAAGAATCATTTTTTCCGATTTTCCAGGAATCAACAATCGGAGCTTTTTTGTAACCGATGTCCTCTGAGGATGCGGCTAAATTTATATTAGAAAAAGGTTGAGCGTCATCAAAGGTTCTCTTTGACCAATACCCGGAGACAATATAACTAGCAGATTTACCGCTCAAAAGATTCATTGGTACCATAAAGTTTTGGGTAATTGCCCCACCTTGTAAAAACAATACACGATAATTCAGTGGAATTTTAAGGAGAGCACGAAAATTCTTCTCAGCATTTAAAATTATTGGGGTATATTCTTTACCTCGGTGAGACATTTCCATAACCGACATCCCGGTATTATTCCAGTTTATCATTTCTAATTGGGCTTTCTGCATGACTTCTTTAGGAAGTAATGATGGGCCAGCTGAGAAATTAAATTGGCAGCTCATCTTGATCGCTTTTAATTTGTTCAGGCTCAACAATTTTTTCTAATCCTGATAGCTTTTCATCGACGCCTAAATTAATCAATGTCACTCCTTGCGTTGCTCTTCCAAGTTCTCTTATTTCGCTAACCCTAGTTCTGATTAAAACTCCACCAGTTGTTATTAACATAATTTCATCTTGATCGCCGACCAGCCTGGCAGAAACGACGATACCATTTCTATCACTAACCTGAATAGCTTTCACGCCCTGCGTCCCTCTTCCAGATTTTCTGAATTCAGAAAGAACTGTTCGTTTACCATAACCATTTTCTGTAGCAACAAGCACTGACTCTTCTTCAGATTCAGCAATTAATAGAGATAAAACTTGGTGCTCTTGTACTAACTTCATTCCCCTTACACCCCTCGCATTTCTTCCCATACTTCTTACATCATTTTCATCAAACCAAACTGCTTTACCCCCACTAGAAACAAGAACAATATCATTTTTACCATTTGTAATTGATGCCCCAACAAGATAATCTCCATTATCAAGCTTAATGGCAATAATTCCCGATTTTCTTGGATTTGAAAAATCTGACAGTGGCGTTTTTTTGACTGTGCCCTTAGAAGTAGCCATAAAGATAAATTTGTCATCAACAAAATCTTCTACTACTAAAATAGCATTTATTTTTTCTCCCGGCATAAGTGGGAAAAGATTAACAATTGGCTTACCTTTACTTATCCTGCTACCCTGAGGAACCTCATATACTTTAAGCCAATACACCTGGCCCCTACTAGAGAAACATAAAATATTGTGATGCGTGTTTGCAACAAACATTTGCTCAATAAAGTCATCCTCTTTAGTTGTCATCGCCTGTTTACCTCGACCACCTCTTTTTTGAGCACGATAATCGTCTAGAACTTGAGCTTTTATATAACCAGTATTAGAAAGAGTTATTACCATGTCTTGAGGTGTAATTAAATCTTCTATTGATAAATCTTGAGCATTAGCAACAATTTCACTGCGCCTATCGTCTCCATATTGACTTTGAATATCCTTAAGTTCCGTGTTAATTATCTTCGTTACTCGTTCCGGTGTATCTAAAATATTTAATAGATCTATAATTTCATCAAGGACCTCTTTATACTCGCTAACTACCTTATCTTGCTCTAGACCTGTTAGCCTCTGAAGCCTTAGTTGAAGAATTTCTTGTGCCTGATGGTCGGAAAGCTTGTAACCTTTGTCCCTAAGACCAAATTCAGCGGACAAACCTTCTGGCTTTGAAAGGTCTTCAGATGTTTTTTTAAGCATCCCTTCTACTACAGCCGACTTCCAAGATTTTTTCATTAATTCTTCTTTTGCGTCAGGGGGCGTTGGGGCAGCTTTAATAATTTTAATCATTTCATCAACATTTTCCAATGCAACTGCAAGGCCTTCAAGTACATGCCCACGATTTCTTGCTTTCTTTAACTCAAAAACTGTTCTTCGTGTTATGACCTCTCGACGATGTTTAAGAAAAGCAGTTAAAATTTGCTTGAGGTTTAAAAGTTTTGGTTGTCCGTCAATAAGGGCCACCATATTCATACCAAAACTATCCTGAAGTTGGGTCTGCTTATATAAATTATTTAAAACAACATCTGGGATTTCACCTCTTTTTAATTCAATAACAACTCTCATGCCTGACTTATCTGATTCATCTCTTAAGTCTGAAATACCATCAATCTTTTTATCACCTACAAGCTCGGCAATTTTCTCAATAAAATTCTTTTTATTTACCTGATAAGGAAGCTCATCAACAATAATCGCCTCTCTTTTACCTTTATCCAAATCTTCAACATGAGTTCTCCCTCTCATAACAACTCGGCCGCGTCCAGTTTTATATCCTTCACGAACACCTGAAATGCCATGAATAATTCCAGCGGTTGGAAAGTCTGGAGCTGGTATTTTTTCAATTAGCTCATCAATTGAAGTCTCAGGGTTATCTAATAATGCAAATAGGCCATCAATAATTTCATTTAAATTATGAGGCGGGATATTGGTTGCCATACCAACTGCAATACCAGAGCTACCATTAATAAGTAAGTTTGGAAGCTTTGTAGGCATAATCAGTGGCTCATGCTCAGAACCGTCGTAATTAGGTCCAAAGTCAACAGTTTCTTTCTCTATATCTGAAAGTAGTTCATGAGAAATTTTGGACATTCGAATTTCTGTATACCTCATCGCAGCTGCATTATCGCCATCGACAGAACCAAAATTACCTTGGCCATCAACTAACATATAGCGGAGACTGAAGTCTTGTGCCATCCTAACAATTGTGTCGTAAACAGCTGTATCGCCATGGGGGTGGTATTTACCAATTACATCACCAACGATTCGTGCAGATTTTTTATAAGGGCGGTTAAAGCTATTACTTAACTCATGCATTGCAAACAAAACTCTTCTGTGAACTGGCTTCAATCCATCACGGACATCTGGTAATGCACGTCCTACAATGACACTCATTGCATAGTCCAAGTAGGACTTTTTCATTTCATCATCAAGGTTTACAGGGATAGTTTCTTTTGCGAATTGGTCCATATTTTTTCTATATTTTAAGTATTAAATTAGTGTGGGATTTTAAGTTATTTTAGCATGTATATTGAACAAAAAATTCATCAAAGCTGCATAAATTAAAGGTGCGATAGGTCCATTTTAATGTCATCAATATCTTCTAGTCCGACCGCTATTCTTATTAAGTTATCTTTAATTCCAGAATCATCTCTTTCCTGCTGACTTAATCTAGAGTGGGTGGTTGAAGCTGGGTGAGTGATTGTTGACCTAGTGTCACCCAGGTTAGCTGTTATAGAAATTAACTTTGTTGAATTAATTAAATCCCAAGCTTCTTTTTTATGTCCAGAAACTTCGAAAGAAACAATGCCACCCCCTGATGATTGTTGCTTCATAGCTAAAGCATGATTTGGGTGTGAGGGGAGTCCTGGGTAGTATACTCTGTCCACTGATTTTTGATGCTCAAGCCATAACGCAAGATCCATCGCCTTATTTGCATGCGCATCCATCCTTAACTTTAAAGTCTCTAAACCTTTAAAAAATATCCATGCATTAAAGGGGCTCATTGATGTTCCCGCGGATCTTAAAAAATTAGCAACAAGACTCATTTGATTTTTTTTTCCTAAAACCGCACCGCCCAAGCATCTACCCTGTCCGTCTAGATATTTTGTTGCAGAATGAATAATTACATCAGCACCGAACTTAATAGGCAATTGATGAGCTGGGGTAGAGAAACAATTATCAACAACCAGTAAACTGTTTGATTCATGAGCTAGTTCCGATAAGGACGTAATATCACAAACTTCAGTTAATGGGTTCGAAGGTGTTTCAACAAAAAATAACTTTGTATTAGGTTTAACGGCTGATTTCCACTCATTTAATTTAGTCAAGGAAACATAAGTAACTCTTAAGCCCCATTTGGTTAATATGTTATCAAATAGCTTTACAGTTGTTCCGAAAACACTTTTTGAAACTATAATATGATCTCCTGTATTACAAAGGCTCATAACACAAGCTAATATTGCTGACATACCAGTAGAAGTTGCAACACATTGTTCTGCCTCTTCAAGAGCAGCTAATCTGTCTTCAAACATACTTACAGATGGATTTGTGAACCTAGAATAAACATTACCCTGATCAGTATTGGCAAATCTAGCAGCAGCTTCCTCAGCATCCTTAAAAATAAAGCTTGATGTTAAGTACAATGCTTCAGAATGCTCTCCCTGGTCAGATCTTATTGATCCAGCTCTAATTGAATTTGTTTCAAATTTTTTATTATTTTTCATTTAAGTTTTTAATCACTATTTAGTTTCTTTAACACATTCCTGGGTGAAGCAAGTTGGCAAAAATCTACCCATAAAATTTACAGAGAATCATTTATTTGATCTGCACAATATTTTCAATTTTATACTAGTACTAAAATAAAAAAAACCCGCTTAGCATAAATTTGCTAAAACGGGTGTCAATCGATTTAGCAGAAATTTTTTATACGCCCTGCAAGCTGAATCAAAACGGCGTCTAAGTTATATTATGCTTATTAAATAAAATTACAAGTAAGCTTTAGTCTTTTTAACTTTGTTCTTCCATAGCTGGAGAATCAAGGTTTAAATCTAACTGAGATGTTGATTGAGTATCGGAAATAAGATTATCATCAGCCCTTAAGGCTTCAATTTTATTTAAGTAGCCTTCATCTATATCTTTTGTAATATATTTACCATCGAAGCAAGAGCAATCAAAGTTATCTAAGCTTTTGTTTTCTTGAGTTATATTTCTCTTAAGCTCATCGAGATCTTGATAGATTAGTTTATCAGCCCCTATTGCCATACATATTTCTTCATCAGTTTTATCAAATGCTACTAATTCTGTCCTGGATGGCATATCAATACCATAAACATTAGGGAATTTAACAGGAGGTGCCGCTGATGCAAAATATACATTCTTAGCTCCTGCATCTCTAGCCATTTGAATTATTTCTTTAGAGGTGGTTCCTCGAACAATTGAGTCATCAATTAATAGAACATTTTTTCCAGAAAACTCAATTTGAATCGGGTTAAGTTTTTGACGAACCGATTTTTTTCTTAAGGCTTGTCCAGGCATAATAAATGTTCTACCTATATATCTATTTTTTATAAACCCTTCTCTAAATTCTGCTTTAAGTGCCAAAGCAACCTCATGTGAACTTGGCCGACTTGTATCAGGAATTGGAATTACGACATCTATACTTAAATGAGACCATTCTTTTTTTATCTTATTAGCCAAAGAATGGCCCATATTAAGTCTGGTTTGATAGACAGAAACATTATCAATCATGGAATCTGGTCGCGCAAGATAAACATACTCAAAAATACATGGGGCCCTTTTAGATCCAGCTTCACATACTTTAGAATAGAAATTTCCATCTAGGTCAATAAAAATTGCTTCTCCAGGCTCTACATCCCTAAGGAGCTTGAACCCTAATACATCTAGGGCTACACTTTCCGAGGCCACAACATATTCAGGGCCTTCTGGAGATTGCTTTACCCCAATAACTAATGGTCTTATTCCATGTGGATCTCTAAAAGCGAGTAATCCAAAATTATTAATCATGGATACAACTGCAAACGCACCCTTACATCTTTTGTAAACAGAACTAACTGCATCAAAAATTATATCGGATGTTAAAACATTGTTTTGAGTTGATTTTTCTATTGCATGAGCTAGAACGTTAAGAAGAACCTCTGAATCAGAATTTGTATTGATGTGACGTAAATCTTGCTTAAACAATTCTTCTTTTAATTTATCAGAATTTGTTAAGTTACCATTGTGCCCGAGTACTATGCCGTAAGGAGAGTTAACATAAAAAGGCTGGGCTTCTGCTGCAGATGTTGATCCAGCAGTTGGGTATCTGACATGACCTATTCCAATATTTCCTGTTAAATTTCGCATATGACGAGTGTGAAAAACATCTTTCACAAGGCCATTATTTTTATGCATCTTGAAGCGACCCTTATCGCATGTAGCTATACCTGCTGCGTCTTGACCGCGGTGCTGAAGAACTAACAAACCATCATAGAGCTTTTGGCTTACAGGGTCGTTAGCAACTATCCCAATTATTCCACACATAACAACACTCTTATCTAGGTGACCGAATCATTATATTTTACCTTGTTACTCCATTCATTGGGTAAATAAGATAGAGTTTTTTCAACAAATAACTTAACAATTGGTACTGTTGGAGAATAAAGCCACATTGGGTTAACAACAAAATGGGTTCTTTCAACAAGAAAAATTAAGAGAAAGGCAGCTAAAATTCCACGAAAAATACCAAAAAAACCACCTAGAATAAAGTTTGAAAAACCTAGGCCAATGTGCTTAAAAAATTTATTTAAAGCTTTAATAATTAAAGATGAAAATATTAACACGATAATAAAAATAGATAGGTAGCTAACAATAAATTTTATTGATGTCTCAAATTCAAATGGGAGTATTGGTACAAAGAAATCTGCGAATCGGTTTGACAAATAAAAAGCTAGCACCCATCCAATGACACTGAGCAACTCTTTCACAAAACCCCGGTAACAACCAAAAAAGAAAGATAGTAAGATTATTGAAATGAGAATGTAGTCAATATAACTCATAATTTTATTTAACCTCCTTGACTATTCCTGGTAAATTTAAATTTTTCAACTTAAGTAGAATGGAATTAGCCTCTTTTTTTGAATTAAAAAACTCGGTTGTTAATTTTATCTTGTCCTTACCAGCAAGAATCACCCTATCTTCTTTGATATTAATACCAATGACACTAATTTTTTTTCGTATTTTTTTTGCATTGTTAATATCAGAAAAAACTCCAATTTGTACAAAAAAAGTAGGGGCAATTTTTGGAAGTGAAACGTCTTTATCTCTAGCTTTAGTTGAATTTAAAAATGTTTTTGCTTTTAAGTAAAGGCCATCATCATTATCTGCCTTTTGATTGCTTGATTTTACCTGATCATTATTTAATACAGGTAGCTCAAGAAAAGATATTTTTACATCGTTGTAACGAATAACCTCATGTTCATTTTTAACAAAAAAATAAGACAAAATAATTATAAGAATTAAAATAGTAAGCGCGCCAACCAGCCTTCTTTTTGCTCGCTTTATTAGTACACTTTTATTAATAGCATTACCAGAATTATTCATTATCACTCTCTTAAGTTAACCTGTGATACGGTGAAAAAAGAACCAAAGACTATCATATTATCATTAGCTGCAATATTTGTACGTGCAATTTTATATGCGACCTGTAAATTTGAAAAAATACATATTTTTGCATCTTCTTTTTGTCTCTTAATTATTGCTCCAATCTCTTTTGCAGGTAAAGCTCTTGGATTGTCAATAGCACTTATATACCACTCATCAACTAGATTTATAAAAGGACTAATCACTGAATCAATTGACTTATCAGCTAGTATTGAAAATACAGCTAAAACCCTCCCTTTATTTTTTTTATTACTAATGAAATCAAATAAAGCTATAGCTGATTCTTGGTTATGAGCAACGTCTATTACTATAAAAGGTTTTAGACTAAATACCTCTAAGCGACCTTTAAGATTTATATTTATAATTCCACTAACTATATTATCTTTACTCACATTAAATTTTTTATTCATTAACTCAATTGCACGAAGAGCTGCTCCTAAATTTTCAATTTGCTTTTTTCCTACTAAGTTCGGATATGGTAACCCTGAGAAAACTAAATCTGAAGACTGGTAGTTCAACTTTCCTTTGTCCTCGAAAACTGAATAATCAACTCCTACCATGGATAAGTTTGTATTAATACTTTCCCCATATTTAATTATTGTATCAATACCAGTCTTAGTGTTAATAATAGAATGCCTATTTGGCCTTAAAATACCTGATTTTTCTAGTGCAATTTCTTCAATTGAGGTTCCAAGATAATCTTGATGGTCTAACGCTATTGAAGTTATTATGGAGATATCAGGCTCAAATATATTTACCGCATCTAGTCGGCCACCCAAGCCTACTTCAAGAATAGCTAAATCAACTTTATTTTCACAAAAAATATTAACTGCAGCTAAAGTTGCAACTTCGAAATATGTAAGTAACTCTTTTTTTTTATTTTTATCAATAAAATCTATTGATTTACAAATCTCTTTATCGCTACAGGGAGTTTGATTGATTTTTATTCTTTCGTTAAACTCAAACAAATGCGGTGATGTGTAGCAACCAACCTTATATTTTGCTTGAGTGAAGATTGATTCTAAAAAAGCGCAAGTTGAGCCCTTTCCATTAGTCCCAGCCACTATAATTAAAGGGAAATTAGGCTTTATTCCAAGATATTTATTCGCACTTAAAATGTGACCAAGATCTAGATTTATTTTTTTTGGGCTAACAGAGTCAATGTATGTGAGCCATTCACTTAATGAAGATGATTCATTTAATAATGGATTCACTATTGAGTGTTAAGGTGAGAAATTAACCCTGTAATTGTTTTACGTAATTGCCTTCTATCAACAATCATATCAATCGCTCCATGCTCTAATAGAAACTCTGATCTTTGGAATCCCTCAGGTAGCTTCTCTCTTACTGTTTGCTCGATTACCCTAGGACCCGCAAAACCAATTAATGCTTTTGGCTCAGCAATAATAATATCGCCTAACATTGCAAAGCTAGCTGATACCCCACCCATAGTTGGATCAGTTAAAATTGAAATAAATGGAAGTTTTGCTTTGCTAAGCTCTGTTAAAGATGCACTCGTTTTAGCCATCTGCATAAGTGATAGTAAGCCTTCTTGCATTCTTGCTCCTCCACTTGCTGTTATGCAAATAAATGGAGATTTATTATTAATTGCGTCATTTAAACCAATAACAAATTTTTCACCTACAACCGACCCCATAGAGCCGCCCATAAATTTAAATTCAAAAGCAGCAATAACAACTGGTAATGACTCAATTCTTCCTTTAAAAACAATTAGGGCATCATTTTCTTTTAACAACTCCTGGGAAGACGAAATTCTTGATTCATAAGACTTTGTATCTTTGAATTTTAGCGGATCAATAGGTGATATTTTTTGTCCTAGTTCAATCCGACCAGTGGAATCTAAAAGTAAATCCAATCTTTCTCTTGCAGATATTCGATTGTGAAAACTACAGTTCGGGCAGACTTGATTATTTTTTTCTAGATCCGTTCTATATAAAACAGACTGGCAAGCTGGACATTTATGCCAAAGCCCTTCCGGCATACTTTTCTTAACTTTACCTAATATTCTTTTAATCTTAGGTGGGATAGCATTTTTTAACCAACTCATATTATTTTTCTCTCTTCGAATTTATTGCGCTCTTCATTTCAGTCATCAAAGAATTTATTTTAGGTATAAGGCTATCTGGGGCTGCATTCTCTATCTCGCGAACAATCCTACTACCTATAACCACTGCGTCTGAAACTGATGCGACTTCATTTGCTGTTTTAGCATCCCTAACCCCAAAACCTACTGCAATTGGTAAATCTGTATATTTCTGAATATTTTTAACTCTATCAGCTACTTGCTGAATATCAATATTTGCTGACCCAGTAACCCCTTTTAACGATACGTAATATAAAAAACCAGAAGCTTGGTCAACTATTAGCTTAATTCTATCGTCGTCAGTTGTTGGAGAGAGTAAAAAAATACTATCGATATCATACTTTCTAAGCTTTGAAACAAAAATAGAAGATTCTTCAGGTGGGTAGTCAACAGTAATAACACCATCAATATCCGCCTCAATTATTAAACTTATAAAGTTATCAATCCCAATCGCTTCAATTGGGTTTGCGTATCCCATTAAAATTACAGGAGTATCTTTATTTTCTTTCCTAAATTCAGCTGCAAGTTTTATCGTAGAGGTTATACCAACACTATTTCTTAGTGCTCTCTCGCTTGCTCTTTGTATGACTGGTCCATCGGCTATCGGGTCAGAGAAAGGAATCCCTAGCTCAATCATATCAGCACCTGAGGTCACCAAAGCATGCATTAATTTAACAGTTTCTGAGGGGTGTGGATCTCCTGCAGTAATAAATGGTATTAAGGCTTTTTTATTAGATTCTTTTAATGATTTAAAATAACTTTGTATTCTAGACATAAATTTTACAATGAAATGCCAGAGATATCTGCTACGGTATTAATATCTTTGTCACCCCTCCCTGATAAATTAACTAAAATCACTTTATCAGAAGACATTTTTGCTGCCATCTTTTCTGCATAAGCTAGAGCATGACTTGTTTCAAGAGCAGGAATTATTCCTTCAACCCTACAAAGATTATGAAAAGCTTTTAAAGCTTCATCATCTGTAATTGCTACGTACTTAGCTCTACCTGAGTCTTTAAGCCAAGAATGCTCTGGACCAACCCCTGGATAATCTAATCCAGCTGAAACCGAATGCGTTTCGATAATTTGTCCTTCATCATTCTGCATTAAATATGTTCTGTTTCCATGCAGAACTCCTATTGCACTATTTGAAGTTAAGGGAGCGGCATGCTTTCCAGTTTCAATTCCATCGCCTGCAGCTTCAACCCCAATTAAATCAACTGACTTATTATCGATATAGGGATAAAAAATTCCCATTGCATTTGATCCACCTCCAACACATGCAACGATTGCATCGGGTTGCTGATCCGCTATTTCTGGCATTTGAGTCAAACATTCCTTACCAACAACTGAGTTAAAATCTCTAACCATCATTGGATAAGGGTGCGGCCCTGCAACTGTTCCAATAATATAAAATGTATTTGATACATTTGTCACCCAGTCTCTTAACGCTTCATTTAAAGCATCTTTTAGAGTTTTCGAGCCACTTTCAACCGGGACAACAGTAGCCCCTAATAACTTCATTCGATAAACGTTAGGAGATTGTCTTTTAACATCTTCAGAGCCCATATAAACAACGCATTCAAGCCCTAATCTTGCCGCAATTGTAGCTGTAGCAACACCATGTTGCCCGGCTCCAGTTTCAGCAATAACTCGTGGTTTACCCATTCTTTTTGCCAAAAGAGCTTGTCCAACAGTGTTATTAACTTTGTGTGCTCCCGTATGGTTTAGGTCTTCACGCTTAAGATATATTTTAGCTCCACCAATCTTTTTTGTAAGTCTTTCGGCGAAATATATTGGGCTTGGCCTACCAACAAAATGCTTTAAATCGCTATGAAACTCACGTAGAAAATCTGGGTCATCTTTATATTTTGCGTACATATGCTTTAATTCATCTAAAGCTTCAATTAAAGTTTCCGCGACAAAAGTTCCACCAAATTGACCAAAGTGTCCAAAATCATCAGGTAAATCATACGGTTGCATTATTAACTCCTAAAATAAACTTTTTCATTAAATTATAATCTTTTTTACCTTTTCTGACCTCAACTCCTCCGCTTACATCAACACCATACGGATTTATTTTATCAATTAATTCTGAGACATTTTCATTATTAAGGCCCCCGGCCACAATTAAGTGGCAAGGTAAATTTTTTGGGATAGCGCTCCAATCAAATTTTAAACCTGTCCCACCTTTTAAAGCCTCTGAATATGTATCTAGCAGTATGGCTGTAGCAGATTGATATTTATTACAACATTCTAACAAGTTAACATCATCTTTCATTAAAATAGATTTAATATAAGGTAATCCAAACTTATTACAAAAATCTTCAGTCTCGTTACCATGAAATTGTAAGCAGTTAATGCTAGAAGCATGTATAGCATCTTTAACTTGACTTGCACTTGCATCAACAAACAAGCCAACTCTTGTTACAAAAGGTCCGATGTTCTTGCATAAATTAACTATATCTCTCGGGTCAACATACCGCGGGCTACCTTTATAAAAAACAAAACCTAGTGCATCAGCACCTAAATCTGAAGCAGATAAAGCATCTTCTTCATTGGTAATACCGCAAATTTTTATTTTTGTTTTCATGGTTTTTATTTATTAAATATATTTAACTGATTTTTTTGAGCAGGTAAATTAAAAGATTCATCATACTCGATATTCGCAAGATATAAACCACTGGGAGAAAAAGTAGCAGGTACTAAATGTCGATTTTTTTTATCAAATAACTCATCTATATAATCTAAACTCATGTCGCCCCTCCCAACCTTAATAATTGTAGCCATCATATTTCTTATCTGATGGTGAAGAAAACCATCTCCAACAAAAGTGAATAAAAAGAAATTATTAAATTTCTTTACCCTTACTTTTTTAATGGTTCTTATTGGAGATTTAGCTTGGCATTCTGAAGATCTAAAAGCATCAAAATTATGCTCACCTAGGAATTTGTTTGCCGCTGCCACTAAAAGATTATAATCTAACTCATAGAATGTCCAACCACATCTTCCGCTCCATATTGCAGAAGGGATTGGTTGACTCAATAACAAATATTGATACTCTCGAGATTTTACAGAATATCTCGCATGAAAGTCCTCCGAGACAATCACAGCCCATTTAATTCTAATTAAGTCAGGGAGGTGGGCATTTATTCCTTTCACCCATGAATGCATAGGTCTAATGATATCAATATCAAAATGTACAATCTGGCTTAATGCATGCACCCCAGAATCTGTTCGGCCGGCTGCTGTTAAAGAAATTTTTTTATTAGTCACGCTAAATAAAGCTTTTTCAATTTCACCTTGGATAGTATTAACTTTTAATTGCTTTTGCCAACCAAAATAACTACTTCCAATAAATTCTACTGATGCAGCTATTCTCATATAAATTCAAAATATATAATTAGAAAAAAAATCAAAGAAACTATAATTACTAAAAATAAGTCTCCGTATGTTGGTTGAATCTTTTGAATACTATGTGCTCTTTTAAAGCCTTGATGTTTTATATTCTGATTAATTAAATCGGCTAGATTAGAAAACTTAAAAGGGTAATTTTTATAATAATCTAAATAGGTTAAAGTTAAATAAAGTCTCGCTGTAACCCTGTCAATATCTAAATTTAAATATTTAAAAGGATAAGCAAACTTAACAATAAAGCCGATTAAAGAATTCTTAGAAACTATTTTCATTAATAAAAATATAGTCATAAAGGTGTTTAGTAATCTAAGTAAATTATTACTTCCCAATAAAACTCCTTCTTCAGTTATTGATACGAAATAATAAAAATACAAAACTTTTCCAGGAGTTGCTAAGGCATATATAAAAAATAGAGCAATTAAGAAAAATTTAATTTTACTAAGAAAGTCTAAAAATGATATTTTTTTTAATTGAAATAAAATAAAAAAAAATATTGTTACTATGAAATTAATTTTTATTGTAAAAAAATTTACAATTATTAAAAATAATATTGCAGATATTAAAAAAAATGAATCACGCATAAAAACCTATGTTTTATCTACATCCTTATTTAAATCGATTTGTTCGTTGGATGAAGGTCTATCTGAAACTGATTTAGGCGAGGAGTATCGATCTGTATCAGATGAATCAACATATTCCCTTCCGGATTGTAAGCTTGATAAAATATCTTCATCTTCATCTTTATTAAAGTTTGCATCAGTATAAAGTTTAGTGTCTAAATTTTGCTTAGCTTTCCTTCTTCTGGACAACGTTATAAGTAAACCAATAAGCGATACTAAAAGACCGGTCAGCAACAACATATGTATCGTAGATAATTCTTTTTTACTTTCTTCATCCTCAATAATGACTTCGTTTATTATGTCATCCTTAGGATCAGAAATTGAGGATTTAAAAGTTTCAGCTTGATTTAACTCAGGCTCCCTTAAATCCTTTTGCTTATCATCCTCTGAAATTGCTTCAATTTTTTTTGGCTCATCTTTTTTTGGCTCATCTTTTTTTGGCTCATCTTTTTTTGGCTCATCTTTTTTCTTTGGGATATTAGTTTCAACCTCTGGCTTTTGTTTTTTTGTTATTT
>Ga0209383_1001108_pt1 | contig 17306 bp, 17 predicted proteins | sample CoawatmetaG02DNA_FD_187510 | JGI IMG/M metagenome (GOLD analysis project Ga0209383, IMG submission 187510) | Marine microbial communities from the West Antarctic Peninsula - Coastal water metaG029-DNA (SPAdes) (version 2) | ecosystem: Environmental > Aquatic > Marine > Coastal ... | reverse complement strand
ACAAAATAAACGTGTATTAAAAAATGATTATTCACAATTGACAAGTTGTGAGTTAGAAGAATCTGAATATATAATAACAAATCCACCTTGGGATAGGAAAATGCTTCATCCGATGATTGAACATTTTACAAAATTTAAACCAACATGGCTACTTTTTGATGCAGATTGGATGCATACCAAACAGAGTCATGAGTATATGCCCTTATGCAATAAGATCGTAAGTGTCGGCCGAATTAAGTGGTTTGGTAATATGACAGGCAAAGATAATTGTGCTTGGTATTTGTTTGGTAAAGAATCGTCATCTACAGAATTTGTTGGGAGAACCTAATGGTACAGAGAATTGAAAATGCAATACCGCCGATGATTTTAGAATATCTAAGGACGCAAGTACAGAATGAACAACGTTGGAGTTTTAGCTATCCCAAGGGTACATCTTTTGAGAAAAAACATCCTAAACTAACCATATATGATGGAAGTAGTATTCCAGAGGCAAAGTTCCTTGAGGGTATCTCACACATGGTTTTATTGATGATCTACAATAAGATGCTTAAAGACGGTAATGATTTCTTTAAACCTTCAATGTTCTGGTGTGGTGCAGCAATAAAAGATAAATATAGAAAAGATAATATTCATACAGACCATACGGATGATATACCAAAAGATACGAAGGTAGTTAAACTTTTAGGTCTACTTCATGCAGAATGGCCCTATGATAACGGTGGACATTTTTATCATGGGGGTAAAGAACATATATTGTCGCCTGGAACTTTCCTCTGTTTTGATCCACTTGTAGAACATAGAGCAACAGATATTTACACCGACACTAAACGAATAGCTCTTGACTTCACTGTATTTGCGTGATAGTAAATGTGGTAAAAATGTCACACTTTACCCAAAAAACCAATAAAATGTCATAGAACGCCATTTTCTTATTGACTATGTTACTTTAGTATGTTATACTATGTATACAATGAGAGTTAACAAAGAGAAAGAATTGATTATGAATATGACAAAAAAAGAATTTATGAATACTTTATGGTCTGCTGAAGGCGAGTTAATGGTTATGCCATCCAAGTCTGTTGGTAAGATTGAAAGTGTTCGTACTATGTTAGGAACTGATCTAGAAGTGATGGTTAAAATCTCTGGTCTTGACGGTTTCTCCCTATTTAGTGCTGAGAAATTATTTGATGATCTTAATGGTGATTTAGTTCTAGCTGAGTGAAGATTCTTCTTGCCAAACCATATTATGTATGTTATACTTAGTAATAATCAGAGAAAGAAGTTATTATGAAAAACAAATCGACAATTGCTCGTTTACTTGCTGAAGAAGATATCTTTGTTGTAAACAAAGTAATGGATACTGCTTACTTCAATATCAAGACCCGTGAACTAGGTCTTCCAATTTGGAAAGATGAAATTTCCGATGATGAAGTAGAGTTGATGACATGCCATGAAATTGGCCATGCTCTCTGGACTTCAATGGATATGATGAATAAATCAATTGATCGTAAATTGAATCACTCTTTTGTGAATATCCTTGAAGATGCTCGTATTGAGAAGTTTGTACAAAGTAAATATCCTGGCTCTGTTAATCTTTTTAAGAAAGGTTATAAAGCTCTTGCTGCCCGTGATTTTTTCGGAATTGGTGATGATGATGTTAATAACCTAAACTTAATTGATCGTATCAATTTATATTTCAAGATGATGCCTGGTGTTAAGTTTTCTGAGAAAGAAGATGTCTTTGTTAATCGTGCTACTAACCTTCAAACTGAAGACGAGGTTCTTAATCTTGCTGAAGACCTTTATGCTTTCATGAAAGAAGAAATGGAAGAAGAAGAAAACAAAGACGCAACGACTGATGGAAATAATTCTGGTGAAGAAGGTAAAAATGAAAATGATTCTAGTGGTAATGGTAATTCTAACGATGACAATGTTAATGATTCCAATGATGGTAATGAAGCCGGTTCTGATAAAAGTGGTGAAGTAAATGATGGACAAGATATTTGTAATACTGATGGCAACAGTGATAACAACAGTGGTTCTACTGATCCTATGGGCCCCATTTCTGATGAAGAACGTATAGAATCAAAGACTGATAATGCTCTAAATGAGGGTCTTAAATCTCTTGCTGATAAAAATGCTGTAGAAATATCTTATGCTCGTATTCCAAAAGTAAATTCTGAAAACTATATTGTAGATTATAAAACAGCATTATCAGAGTTGAAAACACATTATGATGAAAATAGTGGTGATTCTAATTGGGTTAATTATTCTTTGAATGAAATTAAAGAGTTCAAAAATAACTCTAAAAAGACAGTATCTTACATGGTTAAAGAATTTGAGATGAAGAAATCTGCTGACCAGTATGCAAGAGCTTCTACTTCTAAAACTGGTTCTTTGGATATGGGTTCTCTTCACACTTACAAATATAATGAAGACCTATTCAAGAAAATTACTACTCTGCCTGGCGCTACTAATCACGGTATGGTTATGATTCTTGATTGGTCTGGTTCAATGCAAGAGAATATAAAAGGAACGGTTGAGCAGTTATTTCAGTTGGTTATGTTCTGTCGCCGTACTAAGATTCCTTTTGAAGTATTTGCTTTTACTAATGGTTACTATCGAAAAAGTTATGATGATGATGGTAGGTTAATTAAAGATGATTTTAATGATACATTAAAAAAAACAAAGTATGGTGAAATAGTTATTAACCATACTACTAACCTCTTAAATTTCTTTTCTAGTAAAATGACTTTAGCTGAAGAAGAAAAAATGATGCACTATGTTTGGATGATGGCAAAACGGTTTTCTTGCTCTTATGAAGATTGGAGCATTACAGGTATGCCAATTACTTATCCCCGCCGATATGTTTTATCTCAGACTCCTTTAAATGATTCTATTATTATTATGATGGATTTTCTTTCAAAGTATAAAAAATCAACCCGTGTGCAAAAATTAAATACAATTTTCTTAACTGATGGTGCTAGTAATTCAGTACTAGGTGTGAAATCTGAAAATCGCTTTGGTGACGATAATATTGAACCTATTTATGGTGAAACTGTTATGGTTGATACAGTTACTAATAAGAAATATAAAATTAATAACTTCACAGAAACTCTAATTACAATTTGCAAAGATCGTATTAGTGATATGAATATGATTGGATTTTTCCTTGCTGGCCGTGGCCGTCATGGTTCTATTAAAGAAAATGCTTGGTTCCATATACTAAATGGTTCTAAAATTACTATCGCCCAAGCAAAAGCAACAATGAAAAAAGAAAAGGTTGTTGCTATTGAATCTAAAGGTTATGACCAGTATTTTATTCTTCCCGGCGGTAATGGACTCACTATCGATAATGAGGGTCTTGATGATGAATTAGTTGGTGCTTCTAAGTCAAAACTAAAGTCTGCTTTTGCAAAGTCAAATAAAAACCGTATTCAAAGTCGGGTGCTTTTAAATAAATTTGTGAAGTTGGTGGCATAGTGGTAAATATGTCACACTACAATAAATCGACTAAATTATGCCGATTATTGTTGCCAAAGTAGATTTTATGTGTTACTATGTATATATGATGAGAAATAAGAGATTATGAAAACTGTGATGAAAGATATTGATATGAATATAAAACTAACTCCCCGCAAAAAGTTGTTTGTTGAAACTGCTGCCGAAATGTTTGGTAATGGTTCAACAATTACCAAAGATAATGCTCGGGTTGCTGCTGAGAAAGCAAAGGTTCCATTTCCTACTTGGTTTCGGAAAGCTTGCAATGTTGGGTATAACCAGTTTAAATTGCCTGAACTTGATATTCCGGCGTTTATGGATATTGCCCTGCCTTCTGTTAACGAACCAGAAATGGTTATGAACTTGATTGCATCTAATATGGATAAACAGAATCTTATTCCTGCTCCATTTGAAGGATTCGTTCCTTGGGGTAATTATGCAAATCTTAAAAAGATTATCAAGTCTGGTATGTTCTATCCTGTGTTTATTACAGGCCTCTCAGGTAATGGTAAGACTCTTATGGTTGAGCAGTTACACGCTGAACTTGGTAAAGAGTTGATCCGACTCAATGTTACGATTGAAACTGATGAAGATGATTTGCTTGGTGGATTTCGTTTGGTAAATGGTGAAACCAAGTTTGTGCCTGGCCCTGTGATCGAAGCAATGGAACGTGGTTGCACGTTGTTGCTTGATGAGTGTGATCTAGGTTCTAACAAGTTACTTGCATTACAACCTGTCCTTGAGGGTAAAGGCGTGTTCCTCAAAAAAGTAAACAAGTGGATTACTGCAAAACCTGGCTTCAATGTGATGGCAACTGCTAACACCAAAGGTAAAGGTTCGGAAGATGGCCGCTTTATCGGAACCAACATTCTGAACGAGGCGTTTCTTGAACGCTTTGCAATCACGATTGAACAACCATATCCTACTGCTGCGATTGAAAAGAAAATCGTCATGGGTTCTATGAAAAAATATGGTGAAGTTGATGAAGAGTTTGCAACTAACCTTGTAACGTGGGCTGAAGTTATTCGTAAGACTTTCTATGATGGCGGTGTTGATGAAATTATCTCTACTCGCCGTCTAGATCACATTGTGAAGGCATTCACTATCTTCAAGGACAAGATGACCGCCATTGAAATGTGTGTCGCTCGGTTTGATGATGATACGAAAGAGTCTTTCATGGACCTCTACACCAAGGTTGATGCTGGTGTTGAAATTGATGGTGGAGAAGAAGCTTATTCAGAAGACGCTGTTCCGACTGATGATGACTAAAAAAATGTATATGGGATTGAAATAAATATGACAAAAAAATATCTTCCAGATAATTTAGACGAATGGGATATCTGTGAACCTAATGGTGAATATGATATGCGTGATGATATCTTTGATTATAAAAACCAAAAAGAATTTGATGATCTAGGTTATGATCAAAGACGTAATAACATTATGAACCATTTCTTTCAAGAAGGCGTAACTAAGGTAAGAAGTTTTACTGAGTACAGAACACATACTGGTAGAACACTAGCAAAACGCTTAAATGATGAACAACCAGAACTTATAATAGATGCAGGTTGCGGTTTTAACTATTTTGGAACAAATGTAAAAAACTGTATTGGTATTGATTTCGTAGACTACAAACCAACCCATGATCTAAGGGGCCCTGATATAATTATGGATGTCACAAAAGCAAATACCGTATTTGCACCTAATTGTGCTGATTATATTATCTGTGTTGGGCCTTTTAATTTTGGACCAGAATCACATTTACTGCCACTACTCGAATCGTTTAAATATCTTCTAAAACCTACAGGAAGAATTGTAGGTCATTTACGTCCTGGCCAGATTGATGATCCAATAAAAAGTTTATATAGAGGATATTACCATATGCCTTGGACACTTGATCTTGCTGGCGAATTATTTACAGAAAATGGATTTAATATTGAGTGGATAGGCGAAGAAGCCACCGATTTAACTTGGTTGCCTGATACAAGACTTCAAGAACATTTAGCAGCATGGGAACAAGTGAATGTTAGCGTTTCAGGCCCGCCATCTAGTGCTGCTATCGACAAAAACCTCAATACAAAAACACTTGAGAGACACGATATTATAGCAAATATAAAAAATGAAATACATCGTAGACATCAAGACCCACTTTACGATTCAAATAGACCTAATTACATAAGAAGCAGAATTGCCATTGAATTGACTCTGAAGAAAAAAAAGAATTAGAAGTTGCATTTTAAGGTAGTGAAAGTTTTATATATAATACACAAGGCAATTCGTAAGCCCTTGGAAGAGAGTTTGTGGATTGGTTCTCTTAAAAAACCAATCCAATTAACTGAGTCGCCTTATGGGACTCAAATATATCTTGCTTAGTAAAAGGAGAAATAAAATGGTTACAAGCAAAGCACTAAGTCTATTTGACAACTTCAATCAATTTACACCCTATGCAGTTGGGTATGATCGAATTTTCGATCAGCTACAACGGTATGCTGTAAATAATGTAACGTCAACAGGTTTTCCACCGTATAATATCCAAAAAGGGGGTGACACTATCTATACAATTGAAATGGCTCTTGCCGGGTTCGGTAAAGAGGACATTACAGTGGAATTAACAGAAAACACTTTGTCAGTAAAGTCAGACAAGAAAGAAGAAGCCGAAGATGAACATACTTATCATCGTGGGATTTCTTATCGAAAGTTTGACCGTAAGTTTACACTAGCTGATGATATTGTTGTCAATGGTGCTTCTCTTGAAAATGGTATGCTTACTATTGAACTTGAGCAAATCATTCCAGAGGAAAAGAAACCTCGTAAAATTGAGGTAAAATAAAATGGGAAGGGGGGTTGACAAAACCTCCCTTTTCCTGTATTATTAATAATTATGAGGAGTATTAAATGGTAAGCAAATTAGTTCAAAAAGATATAAGTCTGGCTGATTTTGGTATTGAAGCTTTGACCGATAACGGCAGGGTTGAAGTTTCACCAAATAAAAAAGGTGCGCTATCTGCTGACACTTACAATAAAATGATTGATCCAGACAACAAGGAGTTTGAAATGGCAGAGACAGATGCTGCAGAAATTACAGAAGCAGAAAAAGAAAAAGATTACGAGATTTTCGTAACTGAAGATGGTGTGAAAAAAGTTCGCACATCTGGTGGTAATACCTATCCAGAAGGAACGCCAGAATATACAGAGGTTACAGGTGAATCTGCATTTGGATTGCAGATTGCTATGCGTCCTATTTTAAATTTTAATATTCTTAGAGTTGAGTTTCCACAAGATATTATTAATGAACTAAATGAACATATTGATTCAGAGATTATTCCTAAAAGTGCAAGTTATGCTGATGGCCTAGTTGGTCAACTGAAAGAGGATGAACGTTCTGCTCAACTAAATTTCCCGTTAGATAGTGATGTTGGCAAACAACTAGAAACTGTCTTCAATCAGATAGGTACTACTTATCTTAAAAAGGGATATGATCGTGATGCTGAAGCTGAAGTTTCTCAGTGTTGGACTAACCATGCATATGCTGGTGACTACAATCCGTTTCATGACCACGGTGTTAAGACTGTTGCTGGTCTATCGGGTTTCCTATGGTTGAAAGTTCCTCAGTGTATCCAAGATACACCAGACGTTCCTAATATTAAGGGTGCCTCAGGTGCTGTTGATGGGTGGACTCATTTGTGTTGGGGTACTAACACTATGCGTGATCTTATGCAGCTTAGACCACAGACAGAGGATTACATTAAACCTACTGAAGGTGCTATGTTGATTTTCCCACAGTGGTTAAAACATCAAGTGTTGCCGTTCTTTGGTGAGGGTGAAAGACGCTCAATTGCAATGAACTGGAATGTAAATGACTCTGAAGCAGAGAAGAAAAAGTATATGTCAGATCGTGAAGAGAGTTTATATGATGATAAGAAATGATCAGAAAATTCCTGATTACAAATATAACGAAGGTGAAATTCTTTCTGAATTGAAAGAATACATCGACTCCACTTATGATGGACACTATAGCAAGAACAAGTTTCAAGCTACAGAGTTCATCATAGATGGTGGACATGGTGAAGGTTTCTGTATCGGTAACATCATGAAATACGCACAACGATATGGAAAAAAAGATGGTTATAATAAAAGTGACTTGCTAAAAGTCATCCACTATGGTATTATAGCTTTACATAATCACGATATAATGGAGAAACAAGATAATGAAATTAAGTGAAAACACGGTATCTGTATTGAAAAACTTTTCAACAATCAATCAGAACCTTATGATAAAAGAAGGTAGTGTTCTGCAAACGATGTCTACTATGAAGAATATAGTTGCAAGCGCTAAAGTTAGTGAGGTCTTTGAAAAGGAAGTTCCAATTTATAATTTGGATGAATTTCTTGCAGCATTATCGTTGTTTGATAATCCAGAATTAGATTTTAAAGACAAGTTTGTAACTATGGGTAATGAGGGTTCTAGAAAGTCTCTCAAATATTGGTATAGTGCTCCAGAGGTTGTTACAAAAGTATCAAAAGAAATTACCATGCCGCCTTGTGAAGTGAACTTTAATTTTTCCGATAAAGAGTTATCTGATATCACAAAAGCAGCTGCGGTTATAGGTGTTCCTGATATGGTATTGGAGAATGGAAGTCTTAGAGTCACCGACAAGAAAAACGATGAAGCAAATCATTTTTCTATGGAAATTGATTATATAAAAATGGATCATGAAACGACTATGGCTGTAGACCACAAGTTTTGGTTTAAAGTTGAAAATCTTAAAATCATGCCTGGAACTTATGAAGTTTCTGTATCTAAAAATAAGATTAGTAATTTTAAAAATACAAATGTAGATATTGAATACTTTATTGCCCTTGAACCAGAATCATATTATGGTAAATAGGGAGAAATTATATTATGGAAGAATTTTTGTGGGTAGAGAAGTACCGCCCAACTGAAGTCGAATCGTGTGTATTACCTAAAGAGTTAAAGAAGACTCTACTTGAGTTTGTTTCAGTTGGAGAACTTCCAAATGTCACTTTCTCTGGTGGGCCTGGTGTAGGAAAGACCACAGCTGCAAAAGCAATACTTGATGAAATTGGTTCAAGTTATATGATGATTAATGGTTCTGAGGAGTCTGGTATTGACGTTCTTAGAACCAAGATCAGAAACTTTGCTTCTACTGTATCTTTATATGGTGGTCGTAAATATTTGATTCTTGATGAGGCAGATTACCTTAATCCACAATCTACACAGCCTGCTTTGCGTGGGTTTATAGAAGAGTTTAGTTCAAATTGTGGTTTCATTCTAACTTGTAATTATCAGAATCGTATCATCCCTGCACTAATATCCAGATGTCCAACTTATGATTTCTCTATACCAAAAGAAGAGAAACAAGAACTTGCTGGTGAGTTTTTTAAACGTGCTTTGAAAATTCTTACTGATGAAAATATTGATTTTGAACCCAAGGCAGTTGCTGCTCTTGTACAAAAATATTTTCCTGACTGGCGTAGAACTTTAAACGAATTACAAAGATATTCCGTTTCTGGAAATATCGATGCTGGCATATTGGTAAATATAAAGAGTGACAACATAAAGGAGCTTATGGGTCACATGAAAAGAAAGGAGTTCACAGATGTTCGTAAATGGGTTGTCAACAATTTGGATAATGATTCTGTACGCCTGTTTCGTAGTATTTACGATAACTTGTATGATTGTGTGGATGGTTCTACTATCCCCCATGTCGTTGTTATACTGGGCGAGTACCAGTATAAGTCAGCGTTTGTCGCAGATCAAGAAATCAACACCCTCGCTTGTTTAACAGAGATAATGGCAAGGGCAAAATTTAAATGATTGATACAATTTTAGATAAATCTAAAGTGCATGTTTATGACGATGTTATGCCTTCACATGATGCACAATTTGTTAATGATATTATGTCAGATAAAGAATTTTTATGGCAGTATTACCATAAGTCAAATAAAGAACAAGAGGTATATCACTGGCATCGCCCAGCTGGTAATTCAGAACAAGATGTTATAAATAATGGATTTGAGTGGTTAATTCCGATGTGGAATCATTTTATGTATAAAATTAAGTTTAAAGAAAAATATGGTATAGATACTTTTCGTAGAATTTATTTTAATGCACATACATATGGAATTGAACCTAAGCGTCATACTGATGATGGTGATTTCACTATGATATATTATCCATTGTTAGGATGGAGAAAAGATTGGGGTGGCGGGACAAGTATTTGGACTGAACATGATCAAGAAAAGAAAGAGAAACCAAATGATATTGAAAAACACGTTGAATACATAGGAAACAGGTTGATTGTTTTTCCGGCCAAAAGATTGCATCAAGCAATGCCTGTATCAAAGAACGTTTTTAAATTAAGAAGTTGCATTGTATTTAAATGTTTTACCACAGAGGCAAATAGTGACAGACTCGATTACTACAAAAGTTAAATATCTTATTGAAATGGGTTGCGGGGAAGTTCATCATAGTGGTGGAACTTTGATACAACACCTTGTTGCTGTTCATGATATTCTTGTTGCTAATGAATCTCCAAAATATATTTGTGATGCTGGATTATTTCATTCAATCTATGGAACAATGTCATTTGAGCATAAAACCACAGAAGATCGTAATATGATTCGGGAATTGATTGGTTCTAAATCAGAGAGATTGGTGTATGAGTTTTCTATTCTAGATAGACCTAGAACATTTTATATTGGTGAATTGTCAGATGGCCAATTACGAGAAGATTTAACTCTTCTTAATAGTGCAAATCAGGTAGAAATGAATAACCGTACATCTCAAGAAATGGGTTTGGATGAAGCTTATGGTGATTTGTGGAATCGTAATGAAAGTTAAAATTAATGTATGAATTGAAAGACTATCTTAATGCTATAAATAACACCAAAGAACCTCTGATGGATTCTGAGGATGAAACTTGGGAAAAGAAATACCCGCCTTTCGTTGTGAATAAATGTCTTATGCCATTCCAAGATACAATATTTATTGTTAATGAAATGAACCAACTACCAAACATAGATAAAAAGTTACAATTTGATTTTTTCCTAAATAGTCTTAGAGCAAGGAAACGTTATAGTCCTTGGGCGAAGGCGACGAAATTAGAGAATCTAGAGTATGTTAAAGAGTTCTATGGGTATAATAATGAAAAGGCAAAAGCCGCTCTTGATATACTAGATGATGAACAGATTTCCGCTATAAAACAAAGAACAAATAAAGGTGGAAAAAATGGAAGAAGTTAGTTGGACACAGAAGGACATGTTAGAGGTTGTTTTAAAACAGCCCGATGATTTTCTGAAAGTAAGAGAAACACTATCACGAATTGGAGTTGCTTCACGAAAAGAAAAAATACTATATCAATCTTGTCATATACTACATAAACAAGGTAGATATTTTATTGTGCATTTTAAAGAGTTGTTTGCATTGGATGGAAAAGATACTAACTTATCAGAGAATGATGTTGCAAGAAGAAATACAATTGCTAACCTTCTATCTGATTGGGGATTAGTAGATATCATGGGCAATGCAGAACCAGTTGCGCCGTTAAGCCAGATTAAGGTTATATCATTCAAAGAAAAATCTGAGTGGTCACTAGAAACTAAATATAATATTGGTAAGAAACGGGAAGCCTAGTTTGCAAAAGTTCAAGTCATTTATCACTGAGGAAGTTGTACTAGATAAGATAACAGTTCTTATATTAACCAACTCAAAATCAAAAAAACCAGAGATTGTTACTGGTATGTTACTGAAGGCGTGTGCTGAGTTGGGTTTGCCTTGTTATAGGGTAGTTACTACTGAAGCTTGGATTTCTGATAATGATATTGAAAAGGGTACGGTTGCCATCAAAAATTATGATGGTGAAGAAAAGGATATTAAAGTTGATACTGCATCAACTGTAGTGTTTGTGAGAGCTGGTGTTCTACAAGATGAGATTGGCCTTGCATTACTAGGTACACTGCAAAACTCTGGTTGCATGATGATCAATGATCGTGATGGTATGTTGACATGTGATAATAAAATGTCATCCTATACATCGTTTGAACGAAACAATATTCAGACTCCTCGTACATCATTAGTCAATAATGAAAAGAGTATCATTGATGCTCATGAACGTATCGGTGGTAAGTTTCCTGTCATTATCAAAACTTTGACAGGAACACAAGGTATCGGTGTTTCTAAGGTTGACAGTATGGAATCCATGATGAGTGTTATTCAGTCATTGTGGAAATTCAATGCGCCCCTGATCATTCAAGAATTTTTAAAAATAGAGTTTGACGTTAGAACTATAGTTCTTAATGGTCGTATCGTTGCATCAACTAAAAGAATTAAACCAAAAAAAGATTTTCGTTCCAATCGTCATATGGGCGCAGAGACAGAACCATATACTTTGAGTGATGAAGAAAAATCTGAAGTTCTTGCAGCTGCAAGGGCAACTGGTGCATATATGGTTGGTGTTGACCATGCGCTTGTAAAAAATGAGATTTATGTATTAGAATGTAATGGTTCGCCTGGTATGGGATCAGAGTTTCAAAACTACGATATGACTACGGTTCCACAAGAACCTACAAAAGAAAAAGATATTGTGAGATTGATGATTGAGTATTTGCAAAATTCTAAACACAGAAGGTATGCATTTAATCAAGAATCAGGTTATCATGAAACAATAGAAATTGAAGGATATGGACCAATACGAGCCAAGCTTGATACTGGAAACGGCACTAAGGCATCAATGTTTGTTGTTGATAAGATGGATATTGATGGTAAGACTGTTAAGTGGGAAAAAGATGGGAAGAAATTTACTAGTAAAGTGCGGGGTGTTTCAAAACCAACTCATATTGGTAAGATTGCTGAGCGTCCCATAGTACATCTTAAAATTAAATTTAATAATATGATTTATATGGATGTTCCTATTGGACTTCAAACAGAAGATGCTGCAAGTACATTTCTTATCAATAGAGATTTGTTGACAAGATTTAAAGTTACTGTAAATCCAAATAGAAAATTCGTCTTATCTAATTGGTCAAAAAGAAGTGATAAAACGGATTTTGTAGAATAAAGAACTTGACAAATAACTATGGATATAGTATACTCTAAGAATGGATTTTTATACAAACGTAATACAATGGGGTAATCAACTTCTCGTTAGAGGAGTTGAGAATGGCCAACGTGTCAATAAGAAGGTTCGTTATCAACCAACTCTTTTTGATTTAGTTTCACAACCAACAGGATATACAACTCTAGACGGTAAGCACGTTAAACCAAATAAATTTGACTCTATATCAGAGGCAAAGGATTGGTATAATCTTCACAAAAAACAAGGTCTTGTGTTTGGTAACACTCAGTATAATTATTGCTGGATTGGTGATAATTTCCGTGATGATGTTCCTTGGGATAAAGACCAAATTTGTATTGTAACTATTGATATTGAGGTGGAGTGTGAGAATGGTTTCCCAAATCCAAAGGATGCGGCTGAACCTATGTTGTCAATCACTCTAAAGAACCACCAGAACAAGAAGATTATTGTTTGGGGCCTTCATGAGTTCCAAAACCATCGTGATGATGTGGACTATAGAATATGCAAAGATGAAGCAGACTTACTATTTAAATTCTTAGACACTTGGTCTATGATTCAACCAGATGTTATCACTGGATGGAATACAGAGTTTTTTGATATTCCATATCTATGTAATAGAATTACAAAAATTCTTGGTAGTGAGATGGTAAATAAACTATCTCCTTGGGGTAAGGTTCATGAACGTGAAGTTTATCAGATGGGCCGTAAACAACAGGTCTATAATATTTACGGTGTTGCTGCACTAGATTTCTTTGATCTATATCGCAAGTTTACATATACAAACCAAGAACGATACACACTAGACCATATTGCATTTGTAGAGCTAGGTGAACGAAAAGACGGCAATCCATATGAAACTTTCAAAGAATGGTATCAGAAAGACTATCAATCGTTTATCGAATACAACATTCAAGACGTTGAGATTGTAGATAAACTAGAAGATAAGATGCGTCTTATTGAACTGTGCCTGACTATGGCGTATGACGGTAAGGTGAATATGACTGATGTTCTTGGCCAAGTTCGGTATTGGGATGTTGTTATTTATAATCACCTTCGTAAAAAGAAGATAGTAATTCCACAGAAAACAGAACATGAGAAAAGTGAAAAGTTTGAAGGTGCATATGTCAAAGACCCTCAAGTTGGTATGCACAATTGGGTTATGTCGTTTGACTTAAACTCTCTGTATCCTCACCTTATCATGCAGTATAACATCTCGCCAGAAACACTAGTAAACGGTGGATCAAATATGGTTGAAGGAATGGTAGATAAAATTCTTGATGGGAAATTGAAGAACGATACGGAACATTGTATGACACCAAATGGTGCATTTTTCCGTAGAGATATAAAAGGGTTTCTCCCAGAATTGATGGAGAATGTTTATGATGATCGTGTCAAATATAAAAGACTTATGCTTGAAGCTAAACAAGAATATGAAGACACAGGTGAAGCTTCTTTACTTAAAAAGATATCTCGTTACGACAATATCCAGATGGCAAAGAAGATTTCCCTCAACAGTGCGTATGGTGCTATTGGGAATAATTGGTTCCGCTATTTCGATTTGTTGGTTGCTACTGCAATTACAACATCTGGCCAATTATCTATACGATGGATTGAAAAGAGTATTAACATTTATCTCAATAATATTCTTGGAAGTAAAGATGTGGATTATATCATTGCCTCTGATACTGACTCAGTATACATTACTTTTGAGAAATTGGTTAATAAACTCTTTAAAGAGGGGACACCGAATGAAAAAATTGTCAGCTTCTTGGATAAGATCGCAACTGAGAAGTTGGAACCATTTATTGATAAGAGTTATCAGCATCTTGCTAAGGAGATGAACGCATACGAACAGAAGATGAAGATGGATAGGGAAGCAATTGCAGATAAGGGTATCTGGACTGCCAAGAAACGATATATCCTAAACGTCTGGGATATGGAAGGTGTTCGGTTCAAAGAACCACACCTAAAGATTATGGGGATCGAAGCAGTTAAATCAAGTACTCCAGCACCATGCAGAGAGAAGATTAAACAGGCTCTGAAGATTATTATGATTGGTGATGAAAAACTGCTAAACAAGTTTATACAAGAATTTAGAGAAGAGTTTATGAATTTACCGCCAGAAGATATTGCTTATCCCAGAAGTTGTAATGGTGTGCAAAAGTTTCGTGGTGAATCTCAACTGTTTGCAAAGGGCGCTCCCATTCATGTCAAGGGAGCAATTCTATATAATCATTTGGTTAGTAAAAATAAATTGGAAAACAAATACCAATTGATACAGGAAGGCGATAAAATCCGATTCCTTCACTTGCGTCAACCAAATTCATTCCAATCTTCTTCATTTTCTTTTATGACAAAAGTACCAAAGGAACTTGACATTATTGGTAAAATAGACTATGATATGCAATATGAGAAGTCGTTCCTTGAACCACTTCGTGTGATAACTGATAAGTTGCAGTGGATGCTGAAAAACGATGAAGTAGGAAGTTTAGAGGATTTTTTTGGATGATATTAAATAAACAAGATGCACTTTATGCAGCGAATGTATTTGTAGATTACTTTTCTAGCTTTGGTAGGATTGATGATTATCTTCGCAAGGTAAAACTTGAGAGGATGTCCAATTATCCTACGTCCCTGCCTGGTATGGGCCCGCAAGATGATATGTTCAGTGATTTTACCATGCATCCAAACGATATGGAGTTTGAGTGCCGTGAAGTAACAAATGAGACATTTGTGAACTATCTGGAGATTGTAACTTCTCATGCGGTAGAGGTATCAGTGCCAGGCAAAGCAATTAAGTGGGTTGTGTATGAAAAAAACACTGGCCAGATTGCTGGTTTTATTCGCCTTGGTTCACCAACTATCAACTCAAAACCTCGTAATATGTTTCTGGGTAAACCACTGGATACAATGAGTAAAGAAGTAATGAAACGTTTCAATGACTCTACTATTATGGGTTTTATTATAGTACCAACACAACCATTTGGATTTAACTATCTTGGTGGTAAGCTTCTGGCTGCAATCTGTTGTTCTCATCTCACCAAGGATACATTGGACAAGAAATATGGTGGCCCATTCTGTATGTTTGAAACCACATCTCTCTATGGTTCTACCAAATCATCTTCACAGTATGATGGTATGAAACCATTTTTACGTCATAAAGGTGAAACTGTATCTGACTTTGCCCCACTGATTAACGATGATAATTTTCATCGTTTAAAAGATTGGTTTGAATCAAAGAACGGTGAACCATTAATTGACCCACAAGCTTCTAGTCGTAAATTAAAGACACAAACAAAGATGATAAGTATCATTAAAGCATCTCTCAAGGGTGTAGACGATGATGCATATAATAAGTTTGTACAAACCTATCTTGATGCAAAAGGACTAACTGAACAGAAACGTGCGTATATGTCAGATTATGGTTTTGATAATGTGAAAGAATATATGAACATGGAAACGAATGAACTACGCAAGAAGGATAACTATGATCGTTATAGCTTTGATGGTGTAGTAGATTGGTGGAGAAAGAAAGCTGTTAATCGTTTTGAAAATCTCAAGAGTGATGGCCGCCTCCGTACTCAACTTGAAACATGGAACATGAATGCTGATGACATTGATATTATTCGATAAAAAATTGAGAAAGCGCTTGCCATTATAATATTATTGTGTTATTATAATACATAATGAGCGGATGTAGTATAAAAGTATTACGATTAGTTTCCAACTAATAAAAGGTGGTGCATTACCATCCGTCCGCTCCACCCTTGGTTTGAACTTTCACTTATGTGTTCGTTCTTTCCATTAACAATTGTCTATAGACAAAGGAGAATACCATGTTAATTAAATTACAAAACTATTTGGATGATTACAACTTGGATAATGTTCCAGTGCCAGATTGGACGCACTTGGATGTATTATCAAAAGAAACCATTTGTTTATCGTGGGATGAAATCTATATCGACCATGACTCAAACGATTCTAAAGTAGAACCCCACACCGCAGAAGAAATCGAGAACTTGCGCCTCTCATTCGCAGAGGGAGTATCCCCTGCTGAGTTCCCCCCTGCCGTGATATATCGTGGTAAGGAGTTTGCAAAACCCTTTAAACTGGTATACGGTTTTGGTCGTTCAGAGGCCTTGCGTGGACTACAGACAAAGGGATATGTATTTACTCTATTAGAGGGTAGTGAAGACGGTATCGAAGATGTGCAAGCATCCGAGAACGAAGGACTTCCTAAACGACTCAATGCAGAAGTGGATATGCGAAAGTTCCTTATTGGTAAGGTCACCACAGGTAAGATTGCAAAGACAGAATCAACGATTCGTGCAAAGTTTCGTAAGGTCTATCCTAATCGTAAGAAAGAGGTAGAGAATCGTGTGGTTCCACAAGTGTTGAACGAACTTGGTGTTCCTCAACCCTATATCCTCTACACCTCATCTGCAAAGGTTCAAGATTGGTTATCTAACAACAGTCGAGAAAACTATTGCACAAACGGTGACTTTGATAAGTCTCGTGACATGTATGGTGTGCAGATGAAAGAAGGTTATCAATATCGTGCAGTCTTGAATGCGATTAATAAGTATGTGGAGACAGGTAAAAAGACTTATGTAATTTACCATTGTGGTGCTCCTAGTAAGACTGCGACTCTGATTCAGAAACGCAAGAAGGTTGTAGGACAATTTGAAGAGATGCGAAAGAACCTTG
>Ga0209383_1001104_pt1 | contig 17364 bp, 10 predicted proteins | sample CoawatmetaG02DNA_FD_187510 | JGI IMG/M metagenome (GOLD analysis project Ga0209383, IMG submission 187510) | Marine microbial communities from the West Antarctic Peninsula - Coastal water metaG029-DNA (SPAdes) (version 2) | ecosystem: Environmental > Aquatic > Marine > Coastal ... | reverse complement strand
AGCTGAAACTGAAATGCAGATTGAACAAGCTAAGTCTCAATTCGAAATACAAAGAATGGAACAAGAGGCTATGATTAAAAAGCAATTAATGGCAGAAGAGTTTCAGTATCAAGTACAGCTAGCACAGATCAACATGAAAGCTCAACAAGATAAAGAGTCTTTAATAGAGAACCGCAAAGACAAAAGAATACAAATGCAAGGTACTCAACAAAGTGAATTGATAGATCAAAGACAAAATGACTTACTACCTAAGAATTTTGAATCAGCAGGTAATGACAATTTAGATGGATTTGGTTTAGAGCAGTTCGGCCCTAGCTAGGGAATTATTAATTTTATATTATTTTATCATGGAAACAAAAGTAACAGAAGCTCCAAAAGTAGATGAGAGCAAAGAAGTAAAACAAGAGGGAGATTTTAAGATTAAAAAACTTACACCGTCTTACAAAAATTTAGGTTCGCCAAAGCAAAGCATTGCTAAGGTTGATTTTAATAAAAAACCAGAAGAAGATGCCATTCAAGTCGGAGAAACAAAAGAACTGGTTGAAGATAAACAAACCGGAGATATACCTAAAGTGGAAGAACAAGTACGGGAGTCCAACGAGGTTATTAAAGTTCAAGTCCCATCTGAAGAAGTAAAAGAAGATAAATCTCCTTTACAATTAATAGAAGATGAAAAAGATAATAGTGACGAACCAAGAATGGTTGGAGGCACTGAAAATACCGTTACCACACAGGAACAAAAAGAAGTATTACCGCAAACACAAGCACAAGAAGTTCCAGAAAATCTAGAAAAGTTAGTTTCTTTTATGAAAGAAACAGGTGGAACTATAGATGACTACGCTAGATTGAATGCCGATTATAGTGATGTAGATGGAACTGCATTGTTAAGAGAATATTATAAAAAAGCTAAACCACATTTAGATGACGAAGAAATTTCATTTGTAATTGAAGACTCTTTTGATTTTGATGAGGATTTAGACGAAGCGCGAGATGTCCGTAAAAAGAAACTTGCGTACAAAGAAGAAGTTGCAAAAGCCAAAGACTATTTGACTACGCTTAAAGACAAATACTATGCAGATATCAAGTTGAGACCTGGAGTTAGTCAAGAGCAACAAAAAGCCGTTGATTTTTTCAACCGATATAATGAAGAGCAAGAGCTCAATAAAGTAAGCCAAGCAGATTTCTCTAGCCAAACAGACAGTCTACTCAATGAAAATTTCAAAGGTTTTGATTTTAAAGTGGGTGAACAGAAGTTTAGATATGGCATAAAGGACCCTGTAAAAGTAGGTGAAAACCAAAAGGATATTTCTAATTTCATTAAGACGTTCTTAAACGACAAAGGAGAAGTATCAGATGCAAAAGGTTATCACAAAGCTTTATACGCTGCAAGAAATGCAGATACTTTAGCACAACATTTTTATGAGCAAGGTAAAACCGATGCTATTAAAGGTCAGATTGCTAAATCTAAAAACATAATTACAGAACCTCGTGCTACGCAAGATGGTAATGTATTTGTTGAAGGATTTAAAATAAAAGCTATTTCAGGCGTTGACTCTTCAAGATTAAAAATACAAAAACGAAAACTTAATTAAAAAAAGATTATGGGTAATTTACAACCACAATTTGGCTCGTTAGTGCCGTCGCAAGCTCAGCAGCTGCTACAAACTAATTATTTACAATTTAACAATGCTGCCGGAGCAAACTTTTCTAGCTTCGCTCAGCAATACCTACCTGAAGTTTACGAACAAGAGGTAGAGCGTTACGGTAACAGAACTCTTTCAGGATTTCTACGTATGGTTGGAGCAGAGCTTCCAATGACTTCAGATCAAGTAATTTGGTCAGAACAAAATAGATTACATATCGCTTATTCTAATGTGGTAACAGCGGCTAATGCAGCTGGAGGCCAAATTCAAATTGTTCAAACTGCTGCTGGAGTTGTTCCTGCTATTATAAACGTAATATCTCCTGGTCAAACAGTAGTTATTATGGATGCAGTTGGAAACGAAGCAAAATGTGTTGTTACAGCTAGTAATACAACACCTGGAGCTGCAGGTGGTCTTGTTGTTGTTGCACCTTATCAATTCGCTACTCTAGCTGCCGCTGGAATTGCAGTGGGATCTGTTGTAAAAATGTTTGTTTATGGTTCAGAATTCTTAAAAGGATCTAGCACTGTAGGTGCTGCTGCTGGAGCAAACGCATTAAACAATGCTATTCAACCTCAAGTTAGTATTACTCCTTCGTTCACTCAATTTTCTAACAATCCTATTATTATCAGAAACGAATACGTTGTAAACGGATCGGATATGGCTCAAATCGGTTGGGTAGAAGTTGCTGCTGAAGACGGAACATCTGGATATTTATGGTACTTAAAAGCTGAATCTGAAACTCGCTTGCGTTTTGAAGATTATCTTGAAATGTCTATAATTGAAGGCGAACTTGCCGCTGCTGCTAGTGGTGCGCTTGCTGTCGGAATGAATGGTACTCAAGGTTTATTTGCTGCTATTCAACAAAGAGGTAACGTAGAGGTTGGATTCTCAGGAGCTGGTGGTTTAGATGATTTCGATGAAATCCTTAAAAACTTAGATACTCAAGGAGCTATTGAAGAAAACATGTTATTCTTACAACGTCAAACGTCTTTAGACTTTGATAATATGTTAGGAGCAATTTCTTCTGGATTCCAAGGTGGTACAGCTTATGGATTATTTGAAAACTCTGAAGAAATGGCATTAAATCTTGGATTTAGTGGTTTCCGCAGAGGATCTTATGACTTCTATAAAACTGACTGGAAATACTTGAACGACGCTACAACTCGTGGTGCTCAAGTGGGTACTAGCTCAATCGAAGGTGTTCTTGTTCCTGCTGGAACTTCAACAGTTTACGATCAAATTCTAGGAACAAATATCCGTAGACCATTTTTACACGTGCGATACAGAGCTTCAGAAACTGAAGATCGTCGTATGAAGTCTTGGTTGACTGGATCAGCTGGAGGCGCATTTACATCTCAATTAGATGCAATGCAAGTTAACTTCTTGTCTGAAAGATGTTTAGTAGTACAAGCTGCTAATAACTTTGTTTTATTTCAAGGACTATAATAACTAGTGTAGATTTACCCTCGTTAAATCAACGGGGGTAACTTCTACTCTTATTCTTTAATTTTTAATTATATTTTATCATGGCTAAAAAAGCTACAAACTCTTCCTCATGGGAGATCAAAGACAGAAATTACTATTTAACAGGACATAATAATAGTCCTTTAACTTACAAAATACCATCAAGACATACAACTAGACACACGTTGTTATGGTTTGATTCGGAAAAAAACGAGCAGAGAGAATTGCGTTATGCAACAAATCAAAACTCACCATTTAAAGACGAGCAAGCTGGTGAAGCTACATTAGGCCATATCATATTTAGAGATGGAACTATGGAAGTTAAAAAAGAAAACCAAGCTTTACAAAAAATACTATCACTATATCATCCTTTGAAAGATGTCAAGTTTAGAGAACATGATCCTATTGAGGTTGCTGAAGATGAATTAGGTGATTTAGAGTTATCAATCGACGCGTTAAATGCAGCTAGAAGTATGGATATAGATCAAGCGGAAGCTATATTGAGAGTTGAAATGGGATCTAGAGTTACTAGCATGAGTTCTAAGGAGATAAAAAGAGACATCTTATTATTTGCTCAGCGAAACCCTTCAATGTTCTTAGAACTAGCTAATGATGATAATGTTCAATTAAGAAACTTTGCTATTAGAGCTACAGAAGCTAACATACTTAAGCTTGCAGATGATCAAAGAACATTTAATTGGGCCTCTAATGGAAGAAAATTAATGACAGTACCTTTTGATGAGAATCCATACTCAGCTATGGCAGCATTCTTTAAAACAGATGAAGGTTTAGAAATCTTTAAATCTATAGAGAAAAAGTTCGCATAACATGTAATATTAATAAGGGAGGTGTAATGCCTCCTTTATTATAATAAAAATAAACAATGGCTATAAACGTAAACACAGTATATCAAACTGTATTAATGATACTTAATAAAGAACAGCGGGGTTACATGACTCCTACTGAATTTAATAAAGTAGCAACACAAGTACAGTTAGAAATATTTGAAAAGTATTTTGATGATCTAAATCAGCAATTACGCGTCCCGCAAGCAGACACAGACTATGCAGATAGACAAGAAAGTATTGACGAAAAAATAGCTATTTTTAAAACCTTTGGCAATGCATTATATGACAGTGCTACGCTACCTCAAAATCCTTATTTTACATTACCAACATCTGATCTATATGGCAATGTTGTTAGTTTTTATAAATTAGGTAATGTATTGTTTAATAATGAAAAAATAGTTCAACGCTTAGACAGGCATGAATTTTACTACATAAACAATTCAAAACTAACTAAACCTACGAAGATAAATCCAGTTTATCTTTATGAAAATCAAAAGCTATTTATAAAACCAAATAGCATAGTTAACAGCGTACAAGTTGATTATTTACGTAAACCTAATGATGTAATATGGGGTTTTACTCCAGGTTTATTAGGTCAATATCTATATAATACATCTGCGTACTCGTTAACTAATCCAACCGGTTCAACTAATTTTGAAATACACGAATCTGAACAGACAGAAGTTATATTAAAAATACTACTATATTCTGGTATAATAATAAGAGATCCTGAAGTAGTGCAAACAGCAGCAGCATTAGTGCAAGCTGATGAAGTAAATCAAAAAAGCTAATATAATATGGCAATACCTAATAACGGCTTAATAACCGAAACAAATGCTCAATATTACGCTGGCTCTCAAACGTTTCAGCAGAACGGATCTACTACTATTACTACAACTTTTAACACTGATTTAATATTTGGAGGTTTTGATCCAACTACTGCTGAGTACAATAATAATAACTTTAGATTATACGTAAGCACCACTGGAGTACCAAATACTTTTGTTGAATATATAACAAGTTACACGGTTTTGAATAACGTTATAACTTTAGGTGTAACACCTTCGGTTAACGAATGGTTTGTTGTTCAATTGCTTAGTAAGTTTGGCGGTGAATATGGAGATAGAGACGCTTACGGTGATACTGTTGAAGATAATTACGGTGGATACGCATATACTTCGCTAGAAGACGTAATAACTAATTTTATGATAGGTTATGTTGGTGCTGGAAAATTAATTCCAAGTGCTAAAACAACTGATGTAATGTTTTTTGCTAAAAGAGGATTGCAAGAATTTAGTTATGATACTTTAAAAAGTATAAATTCTCAAGAATTAACTGTGCCCGCTAATTTAAGTGTTGTTTTACCGCAAGATTATGTTAATTATGTTAACGTATCTTGGATAGATCAATCAGGTGTGAAGCATATTATATATCCTACAACTTTAACTACTAATCCTTATAATATTCCAGGTCAAGACAACCAAGGCATACCAATACAAGACGATCAAGGTGACAATATAGATACAACCTCTATAACAGAAGAAAGATGGGCAGCTAATAATCTTGAACAAGTTAACGCTGCACAGAGTAATTTAGCAGGTTTATTAGCTTCTGAAGGCTTAGGTTTTTCCGGCATGTATGGAGATAATTATATTGGTCAGCGATTTGGCTTACAACCAGAGACAGCTCAAATAAACGGATGGTTTACTATAAACGAAAGAGAAGGTAAGATGTCTTTTTCAAGTGATCTAGCTAATAAAATAATAGTATTAGAATATATATCTGACGGCCTTAGCTATGATGCAGATATGAAGATACCTAAAATGGCAGAAGAAGCTTTATACGCTCATATTTCACACGCTATTATAGCTAGTAGAATAAATCAGCCAGAGTATGTTGTACAAAGATTAAGACGCGAAAGAAGCGCTAAGCTTAGAAATGCTAAAATACGTTTATCAAATATAAAATTAAATGAGTTTGTTCAGATTGCTCGAGGTAAATCTAAATGGATTAAATACTAAATAAATGGCAGAAGTTAAAAATGCTTTTATAAAGTCTAAAATGAATAAAGACCTAGATAGTAGATTACTACCTCCAGGTGAATATCGTAATGGGCAAAATATACAAGTTAGTAAATCAGAAGGCGAAGACGTAGGCGCTTTAGAAAACGCGCTAGGTAATACGCTTGCTACTAATTTTAATGTTCAAGCAGCTAATTTTTTAGGTGTTGACGTAAGTACTATTAATTTAAAATCAATAGGTCTTCATACTGATGTTGGAAGCAGTACTATATTTATTTTTTTAACAGACAATGATGACAGCGTGTATGTGTCTACAGGAAATCAAACATACAATAAAGATGCTAATAACTTTATATACGCATACAATACTTCTACAAAAATAGATCCAATTTTATTAGTTTACGGAGCTTTCCTGAACTTTTCACAATCTTCACCTATACACGGAGTTAATTTATTAGAAAATTTACTTTTTTGGACAGACAATAGAAATCAACCTAGAAAAATAAATTGGGAATTAGCTAATGGTTCTTATTACACTTCAGAAGATACTATTTCTGTATCTAAATATAATCCATATCAAGTAATGGACTTGTATTATGGAAAAAATGGTACTTTTTATACTTCAATGCAGGACGTTGTTTCTGCCAAGTTACCTAATGGAGAAGTTAATCCTTTTAAAAACAAACCACAAGGAGTTCAGATAGTAGATCAAAATCTTCAAGCTGCATCTTGGCCTGGAGATCCAGATTATTTACAAGATAAATTTGTTAGGTTTAGTTATAGATTTAAATTTACAGATGGAGAGTACTCAATAATGGCTCCATTTACACAGCCTGCTTTTGTACCTAAACAAGATGGTTATTTTTTAGCCGGAGACGAAGATAGTAGCTTTAGAAGTACTGTTGTTGGTTTTATGGAAAATAAAGTTAACAACGTTGGTTTATTTTTACCGCTTCCTTACGCCGCGTCTTCTTTAAATTCAACACTTGACGTTAGTGAAATTGATATTTTATATAAAGAATCAGACGGTTTAGCTGTTAAAGTGTTAGAGTCTATAGGAAGTGACGTATTTAGATTAAATCCAGACGACAGTGTAAACACATCAACAACTTATATCTACCAATATCAATCTAGAAAAGCATATAAAACTTTACCTGAATCTGAAATAATTAGAGTTTTTGATAGAGTGCCAGTTAAAGCGTTAGGTCAAGAAGTTATTAGCAATAGAATTGTATATAGTAATTTTCAAGACAAGCACACTCCACCTGTAGACATGAATTATAATGTCGCAGCAAACAACAAGTATGTATTTAACAATAATACTAACTACACTTTAAAGTACACTAGTGAAATAGAATATCCGATGCATACCTTAAAACAAAATAGAAATTACCAAGTTGGTTTTATTTTGTCTGATAGATACGGAAGACAATCTACTGTTGTTTTATCTCCAGTTGGCAATGAAAAAGGTGAAGTTTTTGTGGAAGGAGGTATAACCTATTCAGGTTCAACATTTTACCATCCTTATAAAGTTGATCCAGGATCAGCTAATGATATAAACTCTTGGCCTGGAGATTCTTTAAAAATAATAATAGGTGGTAATATTCACGAAGATCATTCTCAAGGGTCTTCTGGTTATCCTGGCTTATGGAATGGAGATCCAACCAGTAGTGATTATAATCCTTTAGGTTGGTATTCATATAAAGTTGTTGTAAAGCAAACTCAACAAGATTATTATAACGTGTATTTACCTGGAATATTAAATGGATATCCTGATAATCTTCCTCCAGCATCAGACACTGTAAATACTATAGCTCATATAACTTTAATAAATGATAACATAAATAAAGTTCCTAGAAATTTAACTGAAGTAGGTCCAGAGCAAAAGCAATATGGTAGTTCTGTAGAGTTATTTGGAAGAGTGACACCTAATTTTACAACAAACACTCAGCCTACTGTAAATCAACCTTATTATCCTCAAACAAACGTGCAAACCGTAGTTACTATTGCGCAGCAAGATAATTTATTTTCAGCGGCACCTCCTTTTTCAACTGTTTATCAAACAGATTCTAATCCTTATATAGCTAGATTATCTCAAGGAAACGTTTCGAGCGTAGCGGCAAGCGCGCTACCTTTACCTATTGGGTCTGCAACTATTGCAACTGTTACTGGTGCATATAAAATAATTTTAGGTGTTTTTGAAACAAAAGCAGTAGAATCTTTTTTAGATATATTCTATGAAACTTCAACTAGTGGATTAATATCAGATTACAACGCAGCTTCTGATACTACGGATGCAAATGGTTTTAATGACTTCGATTGGGATCAATATGAAAACACTGGACCTAATGTTATAGTGACTTTTCCAAGAGACACAATCGCAAACCCAGGATTTTACCCAACTCTACCTGGTTTAATACCTACACCTATACTGGATAACACCGTTTCTCTTGTGTCTGTAACTAGAGGTACATTAGGTAATGAAGAAGATATTACGTCTAATTGGAAACCATTGACTATTAACACTGAAGCAGGTGCTAGTACCCCAAGAACTTGGAATTTAACTACAAATGTAACTATGTATCGAGGTATAAATGATGTCGATAATTGGTTTACTTTTAATTTTTTAGTTACCGATAATACCACTGGAGGTGTTAATCCTATCACAGTTAGAAAAAAACTTAAAAACATGCCTCCTACGTGGGTTTCTTCTACTTCAAAATCTTTATTACCCACTAGAGGTCAAAATGACTCTATATACGACTGTGTAGCTAATAATGGGGTTATTGTTCCTAATTTCACTAATACACCTATAACTGCAAATTTAACTTACGAGATAGTGAGTCAAACTCCTGATTTAGGTATAACAATAGTAAATGATGCGCCCAGTGGAACTGCTAAGCTATTTCAAACTGATTTAAGTGCTAGTGGATTATTTAATTTAGTATTAAAAGTTACGGATTCTGGTCCAAATAGTACTTTCTTAAATTTAAGTATTGTATTCGGTAAACAACAAATGAATCCTAGCTTTGGTAGCGGTAGTGGTTCTTTGTCTGAAGGTTTACAGTCTACTGGTTTGTTTTGGGCTGATGAATACTCTAATGTTTATAACGATTTACCAGCTGCTGTAAATGCAGATGCCACTAGTTTAGGGTGGCAACCACTTGTTTTACCGGCCAATGGTTTTGATACTTTCCCAAGAACTCAAAAACTTCAAGCTACGGGTGAAGGCCAAGGATCTTTTGGTGGATACGTAGATTATTCTCCTAGCGGTGATGGTCAAGGATACCCATGGATTAACACCTTAAAAACAACTGCAGCTTACAATCCTCTCTCAACACCAGCTACTGGTAATAGCTTATCAACAGGTACAGCATATATTAAATTAGATTTTAAATTCAAATCTTGGGGGCAATTGGGAGGAACCGTACTTGCTCCACAAATTAATGCACAATTTGGTGCAGTTTGGCCATGTTATTTACAGTACAGAGAAAACTCTACAAGCACTTGGATTACTGCTACTGATATAGAAGGCCAACCAATGCGAACAGGTAAAACGCAAAGAAATATAACTTTATCAGGAGGCTCGTCAAGCAACAACGTTAATTACAATAGAGGTGTTATTGTTGATAACACTAAATCTGGAACAAATCAAGATGAGGTTCAAGTTACATCTGTATTTGCAGGAGCTTCTGGGCCAAACTCACAACCTACGGCAGCGACAGCTTCAATGATCTTTGTTTTTGGTCAAGATCAAAGTTATGATTTAGCTCAAAACAATAAATTTGGCGAATATAGACTTTTATTAAGATACCCTAGAGACTTACAAGGTGGTAATCAAACTGATTACGTTGCTATACCAAAACCGGTAAATAATCAAAGTTGGGAATGGCCTTTAAACCCATTTGTATTTCGAGGATCTACTAATGTAGCTCTAGGTGTTAATGTGCAGGTTTCATATGGAGATTTTTATTATGGCGCGAATAATAACGCATCGGGATATTTATATAACATTAGTGATTTAGGTTTTACGGATGTTGATACGGCTTCTAGCGCTATAGTTAATCCACAACCTGTTTTTGCTAAAGAATGGGCGTTTAAGTATGTTACTCAGTTTTATACGGATTCACAAATGTCAATTCCTTGGATTCCTGCTGCGGGTAGCTCAGGTAATTTTCATTGCTTTACAGGAAGAGGTAATGTTGTTATAGGATCAGAGAATTCAAATAACACTCAAAACGATGCTATTGTTGATGCTAGTAATCTTGAAAATAATAACACTTTAGATCAGAGAAGATGGGTTGCACAGTTTGATTCAACTACTGGTAAGAAAATAAGTGGGACGGCTGTTCCTTCGGTGGGTAATATTCCACTATAACAAGTAATAATATAATATGGCTGGAGTAATAGAGGTTAAATATTTTAACAGTTTTATACTGAGAAAAACATTAAGCATAGGCGATGTGCCTGTTTGGAATGGTTCTAGAGGTGACGGTACTTATCCAGCTACTGTTCCAGCTGTTGAGAATGTTAAGAACTGGGCTGTAGAAGAATCTAGAATAAGAGGAGGATACAATAATGTACAGACTGATTTAGGTGTAAAAGCTTATCTAGTTGAAGCGGAGCCAAATGCTAATTATAGAGTAAATAGCATGATATACTCGGGTATATTTAACTCTAGAACAGGTATAAATGATACTAATGTGTTTTCAGTTGGAACTGATATAGTTAAAAGTGTTAATCCTTCTAAAGGTTCTATACAAAAGTTACACGCAGAAGATACAAATTTAATAATATTTCAAGAATCAAAAGTCAGTAAAGCTCTTATAGATAAAAACGCTATTTATTCAGCTGAAGGAGGTCAAATATCTACGGTTGGAAATGTTGTCATTGGACCTATAACTGGCTATAGGGGTAATTTTGGAATAAGTAAAAACCCAGAAAGCTTTGCTATATACGGTACAAGAAAATATTTTACAGATAAAGATAGAAGTGTACTTCTAAGGCTTTCTAGCGACGGTTTAACTGAGATATCTAATTACGGTATGAGAGACTTCTTTAGAGACAATCTAAGTAGTTTAGACGGCCAATCAATAGACCAGACAGGTAAAGCTGTTGGTATATGGGATATACACTCAAGACAATATGTTGTTTCTTTACAAAAATATACTAATACATCATTTAAAACTTTGTCTTTTGATGACGATGTTAATGGATTTCCTAGTTTATTTAGCTATAAACCAGATCATGGTGGCAGTATAAAAAATGAATATTATACAGTAAAAGATGGTTCTATGTGGTTGCATTATAGTTCTCAAGCTTTAAGATCTAACTTTTATGGAACTCAATTTAAATCTACTATTGAATTTATATTCAATCCAAAAGTAAGTATGTCTAAAGTATTTAAGACAATAAATTATGAAGGTAGTAACGGTTGGCAAGTTGATAGCTTACGTTCTGATGTAACTGGAGTAAATAGTGTAGGAACACCTATAAACGTACAAGGAGATCCATGGATATTAGGAACAAGAGACACAACAGCTATAGTTTACAGTTTTAATGAAGGTTCTTACGATAATTATGGTAATGAATATCCTGCTAATTTAATACCACCTATAAATCACGCAGGGTTTACTAGAAAAGAGAATAAATATATGGCTAATCTAATAAACAACAGTGTTGCTACTGCTGGAGAGATAGAATTAGGTTATGAACAAAGTGGCTATGCGTGGGGATCAACTATGACCGGTATAAAAGGTTATTTTGCAACTGTTGTAATATCTACTGACAATACTACAGATGTTGGCGGCATGAAAGAATTATTTGCTGCATCTTCAAACTATGTAGAGTCTTCTTATTAAATTAAATCAAATTAAATGAATACATTACTTAAAGTTAAAAAAAATATTTTAGCTAAAAGTTTTAGCAGTAAAGTTTCTGCATTGATAGATAATGCTATTAAAAACAAATCTAATGACTTGTTAATACATAATAATGGTAATATTTGTAGAGAAGATAGCAATTGGGTTACTTTTAAACATGATTTTGCTCCAGGTATATACTTAAGGCAAATGACCATGCATCAAGACTCTGTTGTTGTTGGTGCTGTACATAAAAGAAATCACGCTTGGTTTTTATTAAAAGGATTTATAACCGTTGCCAGTGAAGAAGGAGATCAAGATTACGAAGCTCCTTATTTAGGTTTTTCAAAAGCTGGCACACAAAGAGTTATATACGCTCATGAAGAATCAATATTTCAAAACGTATTTAAGAATCCAAAAAATATAAAAGATATCGATTTGCTAGAAGAATACAACTGTTGCATTAATAAAGAAAAATATACAGAATATGTTAATAATAAATGAGATAACAACTCTAATTGATTCTTTTTGCTTAGAATCAACTCAAGTTGTATTAGGTAATTTAAAAGGCGAAAGACTGCATGGCACCTCCGCTCTTCTTATAGGAGGTATAATAGGTGGAGCTAGCCTCCTAGGAAGTGTATTTGGTGGTATAAGCGCTAGCGGCGCAGCTAAAAGAGCAGCTAGAGAAAAAAGAAGATTGACCGGAGAATTAGACGCACTAGAATTAGCTAGACAACCTGTAATTAACCCTTATGCAGGTGTAACTGATTTATCTTCTATGGTTAATGATTTAAGTGGTCTTGCTTCTGCAACTTCAATGAATCTAAGCGTAGCTACAGGAGCTGCTGAAATGCAAGCAGAGCAAACAGATATAGCTTTAGCTAATACTTTAGATACTTTAAGATCAACTGGAGCTAGTGCTGGTGGAGCAACTGCTTTAGCTAGAATGGCTTTAGAAAGTAAAAAAGGAGTATCAGCTGGAATACAACAGCAAGAGGCTAATAATAACCAAATGATGGAGCAGTCTAGAGTGCAAGGAGAGGTAAGACTTCAAAACATTAAACTAGCTGAAGCTCAAAGAGTTCAAGGTGGCCTAATGGCTGAAGCCGGTAGAATGCAAGAGGTTGATGTTTCTGGTAAAAAATATGAATACGAAGAAACAGAAAGAAGACAAACAGAACAAATGAATAGAAAGCAAGCTCAAATAACAGGGCAAGCTCAAGCAGAAGCTCAAGCTAGAGCTGATACATCTGCGTCAATAGCAGCTGGAGTTGGTGCAATGGGTAATGTAGCTGCTGCGTTTGCTGGAAGCGGTGGTAAATCAAAAACTACTGGTACACCAAAAGTGACATAGTAGGTGGTTGAGTTTAAACAAATTATAAAACAATAATGGGAGCATACGAGAATCCAATAGCAGTAATCGACAGAGAGTCAGGTAAAATATGGGCTAACGCTATATCTAACCTTGGCAATCAAGCTGCTGACGTAATAGAGACTAAAAGAGCTCAAGAAGGTATAGAACAAAAAGAAGCTCAAATAGTACTTCAGCAACGCGCAAAATACGCAATGCGAAATCAAGCTGAGTTTCTTAATCAAATGTCTAAAAATGGTGTTAATAATCCTTTTTTATTTGAAACTGGTAAAAGCTTAATAGATGAAATGGCCAAAGCTAATTCTAATGTTTTATCAGCTAAAACGCAAGAGAGCAGTCAAATTGCTTTAGATAATTACGCTTCACTTCAAAAGCGATATACGGGCTTAGTTAATAATATAAAACTAGGAGCAACAGCCGACGCTGAGTTTCTTGCAGATATAAGTAATGCTAAAAATCCACAAGGTAGTCAAGGCGGTTCTTCTACCTCTAAACCTGGTTTTGATCAATATCAAAAGATAATGTACATACGTAATGGATGGGGTGAAGGTGCTGTAGAAAAATTTAAAGAAAATGATGACGGTTCTTATAATTCAGTGTTTTCAGGAGGTATATTAGGCGACGAGATTATAGATGTTTCAAGCAGAGAAGCTTATAGCTTTGATCCAGGTGACGTAATAAATCTTGATAAAGAAATAATGAGCATACTACAAGATCCTAGTATGGAAGGTAAAGATGGAAATTTAGTACCTGTTTTGAATAAAAAAGGTGGGTATTCTCAAGATTACATGCTTCCTCCTCAAGTTTTAGATGGTGATCCTAATGAAAAAGGATTATTCGTTAGGTCAACTATAGACGAAGTTGATTCTTCTTTAGTTATAAACTCTATAAGACAACCTTTATTTGCTAAAGCTCAAGGTATATTAAAAGACCCAGAAGTAGCTCAAGCTGTTTGGTTAGAAATATTAGGACCTGAAGTTTCTAAGAACCAAAGATTAAAATTAGACGAAACTGGTGCTATAGCGGCAGAAGATCAAAAGAGATTTGTAGAAGCCATATTTGAAAGAGCAAAACAACGATTACCATTTTTTGAGGTAAGCACTCAAGAAATTGAATATCAAAGAACTACTAGTTCTAAAGTGGTTGAAACTAAAATAAAAAAACAAGGTGGTAAACCTAGTAAAGAACTTGACAATGCAGCTATATTAGGCGGACGTATATTTAACATTTCTGAAGATTTAGGTTTTGCTAAAAACGAAGCAGGTGCTATTATAGGTGGACAGAGTGTGGACGTAAATAGTAGTAATTTTGAATCAGCTGTAGGTAAATTAGGATATACCGTTGTAGGTGTTGATGAAAAAGGTGCTTTACTTAAGAAAACAACAACAGGCAAAGCTTTTGAAGTTAGTAACGGCCAAGATATGGATACTTTTATATTAAACATAGTTGAAGCTGAAGGAGTTGGTAAGCGTGATGCTTTAAATATTCTTACTTCAATTCAATCACAGTTTGCTGAACCCGCTAAACAATCAAACACTGAAGAAGCATATAAACAATATCTTGATCAAAAATAATATTCAATGAACGAAGAATTACAGGGAATTATACAAGAAATGCTTGATAATGGTGAGTCTCAAGAGACAATAAACAGTGTTATAGCTGAATACGAACGTCGAAACGAAACGGATACTGAGTCGGGAAAGACAACCCCCACAGATCAGGACATATCTGTGGATGCAATAGAAGTGTCCGAGAATACGGATTTAGAATTGGAAGATACTTCATCGGAGTCCGAGGATAAACCAGAAGAAGATGTAGAAGCTGAAGGTTTTGTTGGCAATGTACAAGATTTTATTGGCGATATTAGTACAGCTATAGAACAAGGCTACATGCAGGGTGAACGAACTGACGAAGGCTTAGATCTTGCAGGTTTTGTAGGTGAAAAAGGAGATGATGAAGAGGTTGCAAGATGGATAAAAGGACAACAGAAGCAAGCTAGATTAAATTCTCAGTCTTTCGAGATGAAAGAGTTTGATAAAATATATGAAGAAGCTGGAGGTGGAATGTGGGGCTTTTTAAAAGGCGTTGCTTATAACCCTTCTACGTTAACAAGCATGCTAGCTAGTTCAATGGCTTCTCAATTTAGTTCTATTGTAAACTCCGAAGAAGTTCAAGGCGCTGCTTTAGCTGCTGGTGCTACTGGTGTTGCTGCTGGCGCTGCTGCTACTCCTTTTGGAATGGTAGCTGGTGGTTTAGCTGGTGTAATGACTGGATCTATGGCCATGATGGAAGCTGGATTAACCTTTAATGAGCTTATGATGGAAGAAATTGGTGGAGACATTAATGATCCTGATGCAAAAGCCAAAATAAAAGCTGTTTTAGATAATCCTGAAAAATTAGCAGAATTAAAAAGAAAATCAAGAAATAGAGGTATAGCTATAGGAGCTATTGAATTAGTAACTTTAGGTGCAGCTAGAGGAGTAGGAGGTAAATTAGCTTCTAAAGCTTTTGGCAAAATAGCTAGAGGAGCAGCTGCTGGTGGAATAGAAATAGCAGGTGGTGGTTTAGGTGAGGTTGCTGGAAGAATAGCTGCTGATCAAGAATTAGATGCAAAAGAAATTGGATTTGAAGCATTTGCAGGTTTAGGAAGTGCTCCTTTAACTATGAGTATGCAAGCTACTAAGCTTACTAAAGCTATTCAATCTTCTGAAATAAGTAAAAAAATTAGAGACTCTAACGAATACGGTAGTTTAGCTGATGCTTATAAGAATAACGAAGATGGTAGCTTTACAACAAATAATGTTGATGTTGAAATAAGTAAACTTAGTAAGTCCGCTCAAATATTAGATGATCAAGTTACAGAAAATATCGCAATTGGTGAATTGACCGAAGAAGAAGGTAACGCTATAAGACAAAATTTTAGAAGAGTACAAGGTTCTGTTAATAAAATCAAAAGCCTTTCATTAACCACAGAGCAAGAAGCTAAAGCTGTAGATAGATTAGCAGAATATAAAAAAGTTGAATCTGAATTAGAAGCAGCTAAAGGCTCTGCTCCTGCTATAACTGCACCTATAAAAGAAAAATTAGACGCTATAAACAGCGAATTAACTGACGTAATAAGAGCTGATTCAACTGCTAAAGTAGAAGAAAGTTCTACATTTGCTAAAAAAGCAGGTAAAGCTTTTGGAATAGATGTTATAGATAATTTAACAGCTATTGAAATAGCAGAGCAATTTGACACTAATAAAACTAAGTTTTCTGAATCTGATGGATTCTTCAAAGATGGCAAAATATACATAAACAAAGAAGTTGCTATAGAAACTAGAGCTGTGTCTGTAGGTAGTCATGAACTACTACATGGTATACTTAAGAACTCTTTAATGACTAATAAAGAATCTAGTAAGATAATACAAGATTTTAGAGGTCAATTAAATAAAGAACAAAATGCTGCTATAGATAAAAGAGCAAACGCTACTGATGAAAAAGGCAAGAGATTATATAATCAAGAAACTTTAGACAACGCTCCTGATGAATACTTAGCTTTCTTTTCCGATGCTATAGCTAAAAATGAAATTAAATTTGATGAAGGATTAGGCACCATGCTTATGGACTTTATAACGCCTATACTTCGTAAAGCAGGTTTTGCTAAAATAAAATTTGATACAGGTAAAGATGTTTATAACTTCATGCGAGAATACAATAAAAGCATTGAATCTGGCGTTTTAAGTAAAGATATAGTAAAAGCAGTACCTGGTGGAGTCGCAATAGAAGATCAAGTTGGGCAAAAACCCAATTTTAGCCTAAGCACTAAGCAAGATTTAGATTGGTCTATAGATGAAGCTGAGAATCGTAACACCAGTTTTACTATTGATGATAAGACATATAATATACAATTAAACGCTAGAGACTTAGGAGCCGATCAAGATGCTGATCCTACTGATTATGCATTAGAATTTGATCAAGATGGAAGTCAAGAATTAACAGGTAAAGGAGATCAGTTTAAAGCTGTAAGTATTATTTACAATGGTGTGATTGATGAAATAAAATCAAATCCAAACATAGCTACTGTTCGTTTTAACGCTTTAGCTAGTGAAACTAGTAGAGTTAAGCTGTATGATGTTTTATTAGACAAACTATCTAAAGAATTAG
>Ga0209383_1001102_pt1 | contig 17412 bp, 33 predicted proteins | sample CoawatmetaG02DNA_FD_187510 | JGI IMG/M metagenome (GOLD analysis project Ga0209383, IMG submission 187510) | Marine microbial communities from the West Antarctic Peninsula - Coastal water metaG029-DNA (SPAdes) (version 2) | ecosystem: Environmental > Aquatic > Marine > Coastal ... | reverse complement strand
GAGGAAATGATTGCTACTTATAACGACAACATTACGTTTAAAGCAGGTAGCAAATACATTAAAATTTTTACAGATCGTAGTGTTCACGGCTTTATCGTTAATACTGATAAAGATGCTAGGTTTGCTAGAGGTGACATACTTAAAGCCGCTGGTTATAATGCACCTGCACGTAACTTTGCTCGTGGCAATGCCTTAGATGGCGTCTTCAACAACATGCAATGGACTGGAGCATAATATCATGGCAAAACAATTTAAATATGCAGTACCTACAGAATGCACTTATACAGAGTCTTTTGCTGAAGAGCATAAAATCTCTGATGCTGCTGCCCGCTATCATTTGGAAAAAATGGTAAAGGAAAAAGTACTCGATCGTAGTTATGTTTACTTAATGATTGAATTAGATTATAATCATCCTCGTTATGCAAATGAGCGGGCTCAACGGCACGTAGAATATACTCCTGTATGAAACGGTTGACTATTACGTAATCCGTGTTACTATGGTTATAGTTAGAAAACACGGACAAGGACCAGATTATGAAAATGAAAACATTTAGTTGCAAGAACATCGAAACAAACACAATAACCAATTTTAGACCATGGTCAGACGGTGAACTGGTTTTTGTAGAGCAGATTCATGATGGTCATCTTGGTATCCAAGCTGATATGCTGGTTGAAGAAGCCCGCAGTTTTTGGCATAAGGTCATTAAAGACGGAGCGGTGACATGTTGGTAGGCGATATCATAACGTTGAAAGGCGTAACAGGACACGGTAAGAACCGTGTCCGTGAGCATGGCGATCAGTGGTTTGTAATGAACGATACCACAGATATTGGCATTATGTCACGCAATAGTGCATCGGTTTTTCCACCTATCCGTAGCCTACAGACAGGCGAGTGGCGTTGGTTTGATAATGTTAATTTTGAAGTAGTGTCATGAACACTGTTATTACTCTGGTTGCCATAGTTTTTCTTGGACAAGCAGAGCCTATTAAGACATATCCTGGTGCCGCAGGTGCTTATGGACAGTGTAAGGAAGACGCTGTTAGATTACGAATTACTCAGCACAAAGTCCCATCAGAGTATATGTACCGTTATCGTTGCAATATTAAATGGGTAGATAAGTTCAATAACGGTTGACGTTTACTGTATATGTGCTACTATAGTTATAGTTAGAAAACACAAACAAAGGATCAAAGATGAACAAGAAATACGAGCCACGTTACTATAAGATTCCAGAGATTAAATTTAAAGGCCATTTCATGGTTGGGTTTGACTGGGATATTACAGGCAGTACTGGCAACAGTTATTCAGTTGGCTTTAACGACGGCGGACTAGATTGCAGTTGCCCAGGCTTTGGTTGGCAGGGAAAATGCAAGCATGTCAAGGGCATTGCCGCCAATCTTATTGCAGAGGATTATCCTAAATATGCTCCCCTTTCAGGTTGAAGGGATTCAAGTCATTAATGCAGTGAAATCTTTAAGGTCGGTTAAATAGCTAAAACAGACATTTAACATTAGGAGTTATTCGATTCTATGGCCGATTCATTTGATTACGTTTTTTTCTCAGGTTCCAAACAATTATTAGACGAAGTGATATTTGACACCAAGGCTGTTTATCCTAAACACTGGGATAAAGATGATATATCAACTAATAAAAAGATAGTTGAAGAATACCTACAATGCAGATACGACACGGCACATAAGAAAGTTAACGCAGGTTGACGTTTAGCCTGTTCTATGTTATAATACTTTTATTAACCACAACAGGAAGATGCTACTATGATGATCAGCAGAAAAGAAATTGAAGAGCAAGAGCGTAAACTAGCTATGGAAGCATATCTTGCTAAAGGTGGTGTAATTACTAAACTGGGTTCAGATGAACGCAGTGAAGAAGCAGACTTTAATCCTTGGAAGCGCCGTAAGCCCAAGTCTAAAGAAGACACTAAGTAATATTCTAGATCCATGGGATTAATAGTCCCATGGATATCTAATCATCAAGGAAATAAATGACAAACCACATCGTAATTGGAAAAATGCGATCAGGCACAAATGGCTTTGGTGAACTGCTGCACCTAAGCCATCCTGAACACACCTATCTAAAAGAATACTTCTCTACAATATATGACATCGATGACCCTGCTTTGTCGGTAAAATATGTGCCTAACAGAGTTATTAAATATGATATACCCAAAAAGTTAAATTTACTCAAAAATTTTGGTAAGCAATATGTATGTAACATAGCAACTACTCAAATGGACAACCACATCTTTGAGTATGTAACTAATACTGACTCGGTGCTATATGTCCTAAACAGAAAGAATTTACTAGAGCATTTCCTAGCCTATTTCCTAGCATGGACAGATGATAGCTATATTAAGTTAAACTTTTCAGCAAAGCCCGGGTCTCTAGTAGTTCCTGATAAGTTATTTGATACGTATACTGTTAATTATATTATTCATGATTATTGGAAACATAGACTTGATGCAGAATCAGGCTTAAAGATTGAACATCATTTTTATGAAGACATTAAGTTTCCTACGTCAAACTACCATAGTGTATACAATTTGTCTAATAGAATGGATTATATTTCTAATAAACAACAAGTCATGGACTACTTAATAAAACTAAAGAAAACAACTATACATTATGACAACACAACAGTACAAAAGGCAATCCTAGATACATTGCTATGGCCAGATACACTAGTATGATAACAATAACTCTCGCTGACAAAATACAGATTTTTATTGACGTAGCAGAACATGCTCTGGCTTTAAAATGGTATTCTCATCTTGAAGGTAGCTTAGGCAATAACTTAGTTCTTGAAAAAGATTATTGTTTTTTAGGATATCCCGATTCGCATAGAAACGGAACTTACATATGTAACGAGATAAATCGACATATATCAATCATTAACGTTTTCTTTGGTTCACGATATAACATACCCGAAACTTATAACATAGAAGAGATGTTTCCAGCCAATGGCAGATATACTGAAGAAGAACCTAACCAAGAACCTTTAAACAGATTACATATGTACTTTGAAGAATTACAAGGAACCAGTGAAAACATCTCTTCTATGTACACTGACGCTGATAATGTAACTAAGAATAGCATACGGAAGTTAAATCTTTTATGCCACGAACTTGAGTCTTGGATACTAAGCTATCGTAAATCTATTAATAGACCAGAATGGATGAGGTTTAGCCAACTAATGTGTTGGATTAACGCACAACATTTCCAACTAGAGCCTAGTGATTATGAACACTTTGGGTTAGATGCCTTGTGTAAGGAAACCGGTGGCGTATACATGGGTATAAACAAGTCTATTGGTAAAAGCCATTATGAAGTGTTCTGTGATGAGAATGGAAAGATAGACGATCTGACTACCACAGCATTGCGCCCGCAGTATGTTGGATCTGGTGATTTTGATATTGAGTGGGCCAAGACTATAGTACCCACAGATGATTTTAAAGCAAAAGAGATGCAAGAATTTAAAGACTGGCTAGTTAATATTGGATGTGATCCATATGATAAATTACTTGGTATAGGGCATCCTAAAGTAGCACAAGTAAATTTACACAAGAGTTTTGATACGTATGATCATCTAGAGATCTACGATTTAATGAAATCAAACCTAGACGTAACCTGCATACAGACTGATAATACTATAGTGCATTATAAGAATGGAATAGTATAAATGTATTGGAAAGCCTCTGGAAGAAAATATTTTAACAAGTTAGAAGCGTTATCGAACGCAAAAGATAAACTTGTAGAAAACGTAGATTTCATCTGCCACCCAGAAGATTACGGATCAATTAATTGGGCAGTTGAGCCTACCCAATCATGGGATGATATGCTCCTAGTAAGAGCCAAACAGTTACGAGACGAATACAAATACCTGCGATTATGGTATAGCGGTGGATCAGATAGCCATACAGTACTTGATACATTCGTACGAAACAATATCTATATTGATGAGATATGTGTATGGAGAACAAGCCCATCTGATCAATTTGATGGATATGGTAACCAAGAAGCAAATAAGATAGCTATACCATATCTACAAGCAATTAGAAGTTTGATTCCAAATACTAAAATTAATGTAATAGACATCGGAGCAAAAGAATACCTTGCATTTTACGGAAGGGATGGCTGGCATCGTGAAACAACACACATTGAAATGGGCCCAGATAATCTGTACAACTTATATGAATTCTTTCCTCAAACATTAACACAGCCATATGGTTATTGTGATATACAAGGCGGGGACAAACCAAAAATAACAAGACGTGACGATGTTTATTATGCTAGATTAACTGATTCACAATTTGAATTAAATTTAGGGTTTGCTCACTTAGAGGACTTTTTTACTACTCCAAAGTATCCCGAGCTACATGCAAAGCAATGCCATTTATTAAAGAAGGTACTTAGTGAGAAATATCCTGATCAAGATATAACCGGGCAATTATATAATCCTAAATTGTATGAACCCAACGGCACTTTTATTCTTGACTGGTATGGGTGCTGTCGTGTACTATTTAAACAAGAATTTAGTTTGGGCAAAGATTGGACTATATACAACCTTAAGGCTGTTGAACACATCGACCATGCTAAACAAAGTAACCCAGATGTTTTAAAAAATTACTTTGGTACTCTTAATGAGGAACATAGATCAAACAAACACTGGTTTAACGACGGTGATATTTCCAATAGATGCATTGGTATTTTATCGGAAGAGTATTGCCTGGGAGTATAAATAATATTGTAGCGGCGTTTCCTACGCCGTCAGGAACGATAATCGACGCAGAAACGATATTTCTTTTTAAGATTCTATGATCTTTAACGCCGACCTGTATATGTTTTTACATTAGCAATTAATAAAAATTAAATTATAATTGAAACAAAAGGAAATTAATAATATGAAGAAACTACTGCTCGCGATTATCGCGATTGCATCAGTCATGGCTGTAACTCCGGCATCAGCTGACGCTATAGATGATATAAAAGCAAAAGGCACCTTAACAGTAGGGGTTAAGTCAGATTTTAAACCATACGGCTATCGATCAGCGAACGGAGATATTATCGGTATTGAGATTGATCTTGCTAATAAAATTGCTAACAGCCTTGGGGTAGAGTTAAAAGTAATCCCAGTGGTAGCATCGAATCGAATTCAATTTTTACAAAATGGAAAGATTGATTTAATTATGGCTACAATGGCTGATACTAAAAAGAGACGCAAAGTAATTGATATTCCAAAACCAAATTACTATTCGTCAGGACCAACTGTATTAACAGCAAAGCAAGCAAAAATTAAGTCATGGGATGCATTACAAGATCGTACTGTATGTGGTATTCTTGGTGCATGGTATAATAAGTCAATCTCTACTAAGTTTAAGTTTAAAATGATTAATTTTAAAACTACTGGAGAGGCATATAAAGCACTGCAAGATAGTCGGTGTGTTGGGTTCCTATACGAGGACATCACTTTACTAGCAAGCACTGTTGGGTCAGAATGGGATGCCTTTGAAATGCCAATTTCATCATTGCCATCAGAAACATATGCTTGGGGAATAGGTGTTAAGAAAGGTGAGACTCGTTTAGTTGAGTTACTTAGTAAGATAACGTCTTCTTGGCATAAGGATGGTACTATTATTGGTCTAGAGAAGCAATATAATTTGCCAAACTCACAGTTTATATTGGACTCACACAAGTCTGCGAAGTAAATGTTCTATGATCTATATCTAAATACAGGTATAAATTTTTCTATAATATATGATACCGTTGATCGTGAAGACATGATCAACGGTATTTTGCTTGAATTTAAGTTAATCGGATGGTGTGTACTACTCTCAACGATCATTGGATTAGTTGGCGCTGCCTTGCAGAAAACTAGGTGTAAGTTTGCAATTGACTTATACGTTGAATTCTTTCGAAATACTCCGTTAATTATACAACTGTTCTTCTTTTATTTTGCAGTTAGTCCATTGCTTCCTATGACATTAGACGAGTTTGGAACAATGGTACCTTTAATAGGCGGGTTTACTTGGGCAGTAATTGCACTGTCATTAAACGCTGGTGTTTATAACATAGAAACCTTTAGATCTGGTATCGACTCAGTTTCTAAAGAGTTAATAGACACTGGCAAGTCGCTTGGCATGAAACCATGGTTAATATTTTATAAAATTACTTTCCCGTTAGCGTTCAGAGTTTCGCTACCAGCGTTAACAAACAATATGATTCTATTAATACGTGGCACGACATTGGCGTATGTAATTGCTGTACCAGAGATACTGTATGTATCAAATCAAATTTGGACCCAACAATCAAATGTTCCTGAAATGATGGTATTCCTGTTAACTTTTTACATTCTACTAACGTCAGGGTTTGCATATTTGATGAGAAAACTAGAAAAGAAACTATCTTATGTATAAGGTATTCTTTTCTGTTATAGCACTAGTAGCAGGAGTAATTCTTCTTTCGGATCCGATTGTAGTTCCGCTGTTAATTAAATGGACACCGTTGTTGGCACTTGGATTTGTAGACAACATCTTAATCAGTGTCGCTAGCATGTCCATAGGTATTTTACTAGGTGTAGTATTAGGAAGTTATCAATATCATAAGAACTCTGTTGTTAGTGGCTCAGCAATAGTAACTACACAATTCTTCCGTAATGCTCCGTGGATAGTTCTGTTGTTTTTGTGTTCGTATTTGATACCATATAATATAAATGGATTTATTATTTCAGATTACGTTAAGTCTATACTAGGATTTAGTTTATCCATGCTTGCTAACGTGTCAGAAATTACAAGAGGTGTGTTAGCAAGTATTCCTAAATCACAATGGGACGGTGGATTTTCGTTGGGATTAAAAAAATGGCAAGTAATCCTATTAATAATATTACCACAGGGAATAAAACGTGCATTGCCGCCACTAATGAATATATACACAGTATTAGTAAGTTCTACAGTATTAGCTTCTATTGTTGGTGTTCATGAGGTATTAGCTATTACATCAGATATTACAGCAGTTGATGACCATCCAGCTTTCTTCTTACCGTTGTACCTGTATGTAATGACATGGTTCTTTATTTTTTGCTATCCGATATCCTGTTGGTCTAAGAAACTTGAGCTGCAACTCACTGGTGCGCAGAGTTCTATTAAATAAATATGTACAGTAAGGTAAATTACTAATGAAGAGATATTACGATCACACAAAGACGTTATCATCATACCACCATAATCCTGATATTGTTGACAGGTTAGAAGATGTAATTATTTCACATGGCAATTTTCCATTGTCATTGATGAAGTTAGACTCGTTATTTAAATATTACAATCCTACAGCCCTTTCTTCTGGAAACCTCGAAGGCCAAATATCTAAAAATGTAAACCCTGACGACAGAGAAGGATGGTTTAACGACGATACACTAACTAGTATTATTCGAAGTGACAAAGATGATACTGTGATATCTGGATTGTACGACGTTAATATGTACGAAAACATTGGGATTACAAGTGTCTTGTCAAAACAGTTTCAACCAGTTATTGATTACCTAGAATTAACAGATTATGACATACGGTTACAGATACAAATGCCCGGTCAGATGTTGTCTTATCATCACGATTTAAAAGTTGGTCCTGGACAAGTTAACACAAAGTATCTATTGGCGTTAACAGATTGGGAGCCAGGGCATGTGTTTATATTTGGAAATTATTACTGGAAATGGAAATCTGGTGACATAATTAGGATAAAAACCCTGGGTATACCACACGGAACAGCTAACTTTAGTTATACTCCTAGGTATTTGTGTGCAATTACGGATAAGAATTCTTGTCAAGATAATGGTTGACATATATAAGTATGTGTAGTAGAATACTTATAATTAGAGTTACATCAACACGTTACAAAGGATGAGAAACAATGAAAAAGGTATTTCCAGCAGTTATTGCTGTATTCGCAGCTTTATCAATTAGTGCATGTGGATCAATCAAGCCAACATTTAAGAAAGGCGAAGTTGCCTATGATTTCGTTGGTTGCCATACAGTTACAGTAAATCCAGCTTCAGATGGTGAAGTTGCTTTTATTGGACCTATGATCCCATTAAACAAAGGCGACTCACTCTTCTTTAAGTTAGTAAATCCTAACACAGGCGAAGTAGGCGGAGTATCAACTGGAGTACCTTGCAAGTAGTATAGTCGGGAGACAGACAATGCAAGTTACTGGTAAATTGGACGATCTAATGGAAGAACAAGACTGGGCACTGATATTTGGTGCTGATGGGCAATTAAAAGGTATTTTTATTCCCCCTGGAAAAGAAGAAGAAAATGTTCCAGCTAGTCTTTTAGGAGTGTTACAATCAGCAGGTATTGATATTCATGCTGATGTTATAGCAAACGTATTACATTAACTAATAGTTGAGGTACAGAAAATGAAGTTGTTTAAGTATGCAGTTTTCGCAGTTTTACTATCACAAACTGGGTTTTTAAACAAAAATGTACAAGCCTTTGAGGTTGAAGGTTCTCGAAGGGTGCCAATTCAGGTACCCAGGGACGTCAACCTCAGAGACGCTCAGCCTGTTAGGGTGCGTATTGTTGCTGTTGAAAAAGCCTATGAAGAAAGACAGCATACGGTGGGCAATACAAAGTGCTACTATGAGAAACGAGTTGTTGAAACTACCGACAACCGTGGGTTCCTTACCAAACTAATAAATCCATCACGTGGCGGTCCTGTATACGAAAATCAATACAACTGTTACAACGAACCAAGAACAACCACTAGGCGTAGAGCAGCGGGTTATATCGTGACCTATCAACGCTTTGGTCGCCATTATCGAAAACTTATGCTTAATCGACCACGTGGAAAATATATTACTGTTATGTCAAAACAAGGTTAACATCTAAGAAGCAGTTATTGGGCAATCTGCGGAAAATTGCCTTTCATTTAAAAATGAGGTTAGTTATGGATACCAAAGAAATCGAATACGCTGCTAACGAAGCAGTTTTTGGGTTACAACTGGAAAAAAAGCAGGCAATTAAGTTTATTGTCCGCAATGCTAAAACTGATGCTCACACTGCTCGCCAAGTACTTGCTGAGACGTTAACGTCATATAACAAGTCATTGGGCGGGGAATAAATAAATGAGGCAGGGCCAGAGTAGTAACGAGATTATGAGTGGGTCAAACATAAAAGACAACGTAGTTGATGCACGGGCAAACTTTAAAGCCCGTGCATTAATTGCTACCATGGAAAAAGAAATTCTTACACCCGAGGATCTAGAAAAATATGATGTATACTGTGAATGGTATGAAGATGATGCCGACAATATTGAAATATGGTTACGTGATCGAACAGATGACTCTCGCACTGGGCCTCTTGACCTTGGGATGTTCCGCACACTAAACTAACGTCTAAGGACAGGTGACTGAGAGGCCGAAAGTACTCGATTGCTAATTGAGCGAACCCTTTATCGGGTTCCGTGGGTTCGAATCCCACCCTGTCCGCCATTTTTATATTGACACACATTATACTCTGTAGTATAATACTTAGATAGTTAACAATGGTTGTTAATTATTCAATTACAATAAGGAAAATTCAATGAAAACTATTATTCCAACTGGGCAAGACAAGGTCATTGCCGCACTAAAGACAGGCGTTGCACTAACTGCAAAGCAAATCGAAGCTCGTTTTGGCGTAGGCAATGCACGTTCAACTGTGTCAGCTCTGCGTATGAAAGGCTTTGCTATCTACTGTAACGAATCTGTAGATACAAAAGGCCGCGTAAAGAACAAGTATCGTCTTGGCGCACCAAGCCGTGCAGTAGTAGCCGCTGGTTACCGCGCACTAGCAAACGCTTAATTTTTGCAAACTAAGACATCAAGGGGGATAGTAATTATCCCCCTTTTTAGTCAGGCTCAAAGTTGAAACTTATCAGAAAATACCCCAGGGCCAACAAGTTTCAACAACTTTAAATAAATACCTGTGATGCCAAAAGAAGAATTATTAGAGATAGAAGGTGTAGTAATTAAGATTATCCCAGGTGGGAAGTATCTTGTTTTACTACCTAATGAGATGGAAATTGAAGCTCATCCTAATGGTAAAATGCGCAGGAACAAGATTAACGTCTTAGTGAATGATCGAGTAACTATGCAAATGACACCCTATGATCTAACTAAAGGCCGGATAACATTTAGGCATAAGTAGAGATGAAGCAAACATCACCTTTTAAGTGCAAAAAAACAGGTGCCCTTCGTGGCTTTGAAACATGCACATCAGACGTAGATGAAAAATGGGTTCCAGAATGTAACTGTATTGATAGTTGCCAAATCCATACAACACAGGTTAAGAAGAAAGAATTACTTACAGCAGAGGCCGCATAAATGATAACCATTACTGAAAAAGCAAAAACTTACTTAGAAAGTATAAAGTCTGATACATATATTACGCTATCAGTTAAAGGTGGCGGGTGTAGCGGGTTTCAATATGTCTGGGGCATGATGAAAGACTTGCCGCAGTACACATGGTCAGATCCAATTGAAGATGTATTAGTTCTTGACCCACTTGCTGAAATGTACGTGCTTGGAAGTGAAGTTGATTATAAAACCGAGCTTGGCGGCAGTTTCCTAACAGTTCAAAATCCTACTTCAACAAGCTCTTGTGGCTGTGGCGAGAGTTTTGGGATTTAATTCACTAAACCATATACTGATATAACGATAAATACCGTAAATGTTTAATGTAAGGAGCATTCATGGTCGCACCAGTTTGGACAACACCCCCAGGAACGCTTGGTACTGTCGTTGAAAACGAGTTTTACCAAATACAATTAAGCGCAAGCAATACACTCACTTATGAATATTTAAGTGGAGTACTTCCTGATGGGTTACGCATTACTTCTACAGGCGTAGCAGAAGGATTTCCTAAAAGCCTAGATTATATAGCAGGGGTTCCGCAAGAGGTTGGAACAGACGTTACTAGCACGTTCGCAGTACGAGCTACTAGTGAAGATGGACTAGTAGCAGACAGAGTGTTTTCAATGACTATTACTGGTCCTGATGATCCAATAATTGACACACTTCCGTCCAGCAACCTTGGCAGCTATTTTGACGGCCAGTTAATTAATGTATCACTAACAGCTACAGACACTGATCCTTTAGACACCCAATCATGGAGAGTTATTGGGGGAGAATTACCTGATGGTGTTACACTGAGTACGAGCGGACTGTTATATGGATGGCTTAACCCTGTACCAACAGAAACTGGAACACCAGGATATGATGTTAATAATTTTGATATCGGTACGTTCGATTTCACTACACAGAGCATAAACAAAAACTACGAGTTCACTGTTGAAGTTGTGGATAGCACTAATAGAACATCCACTAAAGATTATAGCGTATACATTGCTAGTCGTAATATACTAACTGCTGATAACGCAGACCTTACTACAGACGGCTTTAGCCCAACTATTGATAGTTTGCTCATTGAGAGTAAAATTACAGCAGATCTAAATGATAAGCGTAGTCCTCATATGGTGACAGCGCCAGCGGACTTGGGCACGATATTACATGATAACTATTTTAACTATCAGTTCGTGGGCAGAGATCTTGATGGTGATATATTAGAGTTTTCAATGACTATTGGGGCTGGATTAGGGTTTGATGCTGATGGATCAGGCTTTGACCAGGATATACTTGATCGTGGCACTTTTAGTATGCCACCTGGACTTAGCATAGATTCTACAAGTGGGTGGATGTCAGGATACATTCCTGTCCAGACAGCAACTAAAACAGACTATCAGTTTGCAGTAAAATGTTTTAAGAAAAATTATCCTGAGTATGAAAGTGAGTTAGTATACTTTACTTTAACTATTATAGGCAATATTGCTGGTGTAGTTACTTGGCCAGATGCTGATTTAGGTTCCATCGACACAGGCTCAGTATCAGAGATAGATGTTCGCGCCAGTATTAGCAATAGCAAACCAGTTCTATATGAACTTAAAGGCACAAAAGCTAATAGACTTCCACAAGGATTACGTTTAGAGGCCAATGGACTTATTACGGGGCGTGTTAGCTTTGAGCACATGATGTTCGACACAGGAACTACTACCTTTGACGGTGTTAATAGTCCGTTAGAAACAGAAACTACCTTTGAACGCGAGTATAAATTTACAGTTAGAGCATATTCAAACGATTTAACTATTGATACATTTGAAGAGTTTACGATCGACTTAAATCCAAGTTCCTTCAAACCTTACGAGAGTTTGTATATTAAAGCATTGCCGGTTATAGAGCAACGCGATATATATTCAAATTTAATTAACAATGCAGACGACATAGCTCCAGAAGACATTTATAGAAATGGTGATGTAAACTTTGGTGTACAACATAGTATTAGGGCATTAGTAGCCAGTGGATTAAATCCTGTTGCTGAAACAGATTACATCGAATCAATGGCACAAAATCATTTTAATAACACTCTAAGGTTTGGTGGATTAAAGGTAGCACATGCATACAATGCAGACGGAACTGGAAAATATGATATTGTTTATGTTGACCTAGTAGATAAAAGCACGGGGATAAACCCAACTACGTTATTACCAGCGCCTGCTAGTCAGAAGATTGACTTGCAAAAACAACAGAGCATTACTACAATGAGCGGGTTTACTAAAGAGATACGTATTAATGATGGATGGCCAAAAGTAGACACTGGAAATTTTGCCACTGACCAAGGAAACTATCGATATGCATACCCTAATGCTATTGAAAATATGCGTAGTAGAATACGTACCGCAGTTGGACAAGCAGTGTTAGAAAGATTAACCCTCCCAGAATGGATGCAGGACAAGCAAACTGCGACCTCTGGCAAAGTATTGGGCTGGACACTGGCGGCACCTATTGTTTATTGCCAACCTGGCCAAGGAGACAAGATAGCGTTTCTATTGTCTCAGAGAACTACCATTGATCTTAAGAAGATTAGTTTTGAAGTTGACCGATATATTCTTGACAATAACCTCAGTAAATACTATAATAAGACAACAAACAAGTGGCTAAGTACTGCTGAAACTACATTTGATGTAGTAAATAGCCAGACTAATCCAAATTTTAGTGCGGCGATGACATTAGATGGTGAACAAACAAGATTCTTTGCAAGTGTAGACAAATACGCAGATCCTGACCAGGGAGACATATATCTTAAGTTTCCTCAGCGGTCGGTGTTTAGATAAATAATATTAATATATTACGGAGTTTTTAGATGGCTAGTTCGATCAATTCAAACAACATAGATGGTACCTTTCCTATTGCAGGCCAGGATAATGATAGCCAAGGCTTCAGGGATAACTTTACCAACGTAAAGACCAATTTTACTAACGCAAAAGCTGAGATTGAAGATCTTCAGAGTAAGGCAATCCTTAAGAGTGCATTAACTGGAACAACATTGGCTAACAGTGGCGGTGGCGCTATAATTAGCGACTTCCAAACTAAAGACATGAGCGAGACTCGTGTTGCAAAAGGAACAACCAGCGGTGCAGTTACAATAAACTATGCCGAAGGTCCGTATCAAACAGTAACAACCAGCGGCAATATCACTCTTGCTTTCAGTAACTTCAGTGCAAGCGGCACATTAAGTAAAGTACGTGTTGAAATAACTATTGCAACTGTAACTCACACTGTTACACTTCCAAGCAGTGTTACACTTGGTGCTAATACGCTACAAGGTATGGTAAACGCTACCAAAGTTATTACTTTTGATGCGACTGGTACTTATATCTTAGAATTTAGTACAGACGATGCTGGTACTACTGTCGCAGTTAACGACTTATCCCGTACCCGTACAAAACAAGATATACGTAGTATATCAACAGCCACTGACCACGGCCAGGCTGGCGATGTTGCAGGTATGTTGGTAGTTGATAGCACAAACATTTATATATGCACTGGAGCTTTTGACGGATCAACCGTTATATGGAAAAAAGTAGCATTGGCTACTATATCTTAGAGAGAATATTATGAACACAACACAATTTAAAGAATTACAAGCAAAACTAGAGAGCATCTGGAACGAAGACAGTCTTATTATTAATGACGCTCCTGTTGAAGAAGCCGACGAAACTGAAGTTGCTGAAGCAGTAAAAGGTCCTGGAGTAGATGCAATAAATGATCTATTAGACATGGGCGTTAGCAAAGAAGACTTATTTGATCAAATGATGCGTGATCACAGTGATGACGAGCTTATGTCATTTGCAGAAGATTACCGTCGTATGAATGACATGGGCTCTGATATTGATACAGATGACGATAACTCCAATGTTTTTCAGCAGAGTAACTATTAGGAACTAAGATGAACACCCCATATACTAAAGAACAATTTTTATCTCTAAGAGAAAAAATGGATGCCATCACAGAAGACGATGCTGATGACGCAAAGTTTAATATCTTAAATCAGATTATCCCAGGTGTAGAAACGGTTATTGAACTAGTAGACGAGTTAGAAAAACTTGATCGTGAAGACGGCGCGTCTGGCCAAATGGATTTAATGGACCAAATAACTACGATGCGTAAATCAATAGCATCAATGTTAGCAGTTGTTCAAAGGTCGATGCATATAGTTCCTCCTAAAGGTGGATTAAAGTATTAATGTCAACTAGAGGGATAATCATATTTTGGATTTGTGCAGTATTGTTAATAGCAACACCTTTTGCTTGCACTATGAACTAGGTATAGAATTTAATAAAAACATATTGCTTTTGGATACTCTTGTTAGTATAATATAAACATACTAACAGGAGTTTTTTATGACTACACAAATAGACCTTAACAAATATAAAGAATTCGTAGATGCTGTTACCAGCGACGAAAGCAAGAACAATGACAAGTTTACCCACCATTGGGTAACACTGGTTAATCAACGTGATGTTGACATGCCTCGGCTACTTACTGCCTCCATGGGATTAGGTGCTGAGAGCGGTGAGTTTACAGAAGTTGTTAAAAAGATTATGTTCCAGGGAAAGCCACTAGATGCAGACAATATATTTCACATGCAACGTGAGCTTGGAGATATTATGTGGTACTGGATGCAAGGATGCATGGCTTTAAATATTGACCCAAATAAAGTAATTCAAATGAACATTGATAAACTTAAAGCACGTTACCCAGGCGGAGACTTTGATGCTCACTACAGTGAGAATAGACAAGACGGCGATGTGTAATGCACCCATTAACTCCTAATTTGCACGAAATGAGCGACACTGAGTTACAGGAAAAGATCAAATCACTAAACACTCGGTTAGTCCAAGCATATCGAGCATCTCCAGGGGTTGTTAATCAGATACGAATGGTAATAGAAGACTTTACAGAAGAACAACAACGTAGAGACAAAAAGTCTTTAGATAAACTAATGGACGACTCATCAAATAAACAAGACGGATGGGATGATATTATTGATATTGGATAACATAAATATGAAAACTTTCTTTAAAGACTTTTGGTTTTGGTATAAGCAACAGGGACCTAAGTACGGATACATATCTTGTATAGAGTATTGTGTTTTTAATGCTAAAAATTTTAAGAGAGATGGCTCGTATAGGATAAAGACAAACGGGGAAATAAATGATAACAATTAAACATAAGTTCTTAGCTACTGTAATTATAGACGGAAGCCTAATACCAAACAGTTGGGATCTAACTGTTCACTTATCTGCAAATGTTTCAGAAACTAATCACGATATTGCAGTTGCAACAGAAAGATTAAGTGTATGGATTGAAGCAATTTTAGATAACTCTATGTTAGTTGGCCCTGACGACATGGGGCTAATTAAAGACTTTGAATCAATGCCATTTTCAGCTGGTGTTCATCCGTTAATTGATGAACCCTATGATCATATTCTAGCTGTCAGCATCTATACAAAGATATCTTGTATTCTAGATCAAAAACTGTTTGTCGACAGTCTTACTTTAGAAAGTTATCAAGGTGGGAACATTAGTCATACTCACAATGCTGAAGAAGGCGATGTTGATATACTTAGAGATGTTGCTCGTCCAGGTCAGGAAGAATATGCTGAGTATTGGTATCGTAAGGATCCAGTGTTTTTTAGGATAGACAGCAAAGGCGTAAAACTAGTTGAGCAAACATGGAAAGAATTAGAACTTGGATTTGATGAAGACAACAAAAAAGGATCTCGCGTTTTAGGAGAAAATGTTGTACCATTAAAGGAGTTTAAACCTAGAATTATTCCAGGTGACAAGGATGACAGTGCTTAACTTAGATCAATACTCTAGACAAATTTACTCAGAATCTGATGCAGTAAGAGCATTATATTTTAACCCTGGGTTAGATATCTCTAAATTAGATATTGCAGAAGTTGATGAGTTTAATCAAGCAAGCAAGCTATTATTTTCTGGAATTACTCTTAAAAAAGCAGTTTCTCTAGATTGCAGTGTGGAAGATTACCATAAGCAAAACCAGAATAGTTGGCACATGCCCAAAGAGTATGCTAATTTTGATATATCAGAATGGTGTCTTATGCAATGTAATGATAACCAGGATCAACTACAGCGTGTGGGCAAAGAGTTAATAATGTATCAAGAGAGAAACATGCTACCCTTGCTAAACTTTCTTAGGTACTTTATTGCAGTGATGCGAGAAAAAGACATAGTTTGGGGTGTAGGCCGTGGTAGCAGTGTAGCAAGTTATGTATTATACTTAATTGGTGTACACAAAATTGACTCACTATTCTTTGACCTAGACATAGAAGATTTTTTAAGATAAATATAATATACGCATATATTAGGAGACTGAAATGGCTAAAAAAACGTATAGAACTGCTCAAGGCAAGATGGTTGATTTTGGTGCATTGTTAAGCCAAAATGAAAATGTACCTGCACTGGGCAACATGAATGTTAACGCTCGGGGCGATGAAATTGCACCAGACGGAGACATTGTAAAAACTCGCGAAGACGTTATGCGTGAGTATCATACTATGAATACCATGATTCCACAGGATGGCCCAGTTCCAGAAAGTGCTGAGCAAGCTATCGTTGAAGACGATGTAGACCCTAACCCAACTAGTAATACTGGAGTATAAACTTTAAAATGCCTATATCATACACAAATATATCAGGAACATTTAAACCACTACGTGACGGAGTTCTAGTACGTAGTATGAAATTTGAAGAAGTAGTAACCAAAAGTGGAATTATTCTCCTAGACGATAATGCTACTACCCGTGGTATCCATCCACGCTGGGCAGAAGTTATTGCAGTAGGAAATGAACAAGAAGATATCCAAGTTGGTCAATGGGTTCTCGTAGCACACGGCAGATGGAGTCGAGGATTTACTCTTAATGATGTAGATTCTCGCACCGTAGATCCTAACGACATCCTTGGGATAAGTGACACAGTACCAGAGGAAGAGATTTACG
>Ga0209383_1001100_pt1 | contig 17424 bp, 13 predicted proteins | sample CoawatmetaG02DNA_FD_187510 | JGI IMG/M metagenome (GOLD analysis project Ga0209383, IMG submission 187510) | Marine microbial communities from the West Antarctic Peninsula - Coastal water metaG029-DNA (SPAdes) (version 2) | ecosystem: Environmental > Aquatic > Marine > Coastal ... | reverse complement strand
AAACACGCTGATTGCTGAAGATGATCATCCTTGGTTTGGTATCCCCTTCCCAGGTACCTATGTGACCGACTCGCAAGGCACCATTACTCACAAGTTTTTTGAAAACAATCTGGTATTGCGGGTTGGGCCTGAAGAACTGCTGCGCGCTGTTGATGGCGATGCACTAAGTGAATACATCGGTAACCCCGTCAGCGATGCAGCGGACGCTGAACCTAAGGTGTTTCTGGAAGGTGAGCATTTAGCCGTTGGCGTTCTGCAACATCTTGTCTGTCAAATTAACGTGCCACAGGGTCGACACCTCTATGCAGATCCTGCGCCGCAAGGGATGATTCCTTTTACGCTGACGCTCGATGCACAATCCAAATTAGTCATTCGTGAACTGATTCGACCTGCGAGTGAAGCACATACGATGGCGGGTACAGGCGAGGTGATCCAGGTCAATCATGGCCGTGTTGAATTGAGACTACCTATAACGGCAAATGCTGCAATCACCTCTACTACGGAGCCTACGATGCTAGACTTAAGTGGCGAAGTCAGTTGGCAGACCTGCGACGAAGACGTGTGTGATGTACCTCGAAGAAGTCGATTTGCATTCAATGTGCCGATAGAAGGCGCAGTCGTGCCTGAGTTCATGACTAAACCGGGTAACCCTAAGGTTCGCGCCATGGATGGGATAAACCATTTCAAGAAGATGTCGTCACGCAGACAAAGCTAATTAACCTTCTCTAAAACGAATCTCCATTATGGCGCTTGGAACAGGTTTTCCAGCGTGGCAATTTGATCAGTGGTGAGAGGCCCTTGCCTCTCAGCCTGTAAACATTCTTCCAATTCGGTTTTGTTTTTCACGCCCAAGATAACGGAAGCCACTTTGGGGATACTCAATGCATATCGATGCGCAAGGCTTGCCGGGGATTCGCCCCACTGATTAGCCAACTGCCGAAAAGGCGCAGCTCTCGCAAAATCGTTAAAGTCTTCAGCATCAAACCCAGACGGATGTGGCTCTCTATCCATTGATGACGTTAAAGCACCCGCCTGAACGGCTCTGATCGCGAGGACAGGGATGTCGTTATTTTGACATGTCTGCAGGATGATTTTGGGGTCGAAGGTCTCTGATACGTAACTTATCGCCCCGGCTGAGTTGAGCGGGTTGACGATACACTGAACAGCGGCAGGTTGAGCTTCGTGATTAAGCGCAGCTAACAAGGCCTCCTTCTGCCCCATGCCGCCAATGCCCCAATTGTCGATTTTACCTTCTTGTTTCAATCGTTCGTAAGCGGGGATAACCTCATTGAAGTAACAACTTAAGGTTGTCGCGTTTTTTGCTCTGAGCTGATTATATTTAAACAACTCATAGTCATCTTCGATTAACTGCGAATGCATGAGAAACAAATTCACTTTCTCCATGCCCAACAATTTCAAACTGTCGGTCAGAGACGCATTGAGCCTGTCATAAACGTTATGATCCGCCGGCGTGCCGATCTGGCATTTGGTGGTTATGTGCAGGCCATCGGTGTTTTTACCTTTCAGCGCCTCACCAACGACACTTTCAGCCTCGCCTCTGCCGTACATGGGTGCGACATCTAAATGATTGATGCCATTATCCAAAGCAATCGCGACCGTTTCGAGCGCTTGCTCTCGGGTGGTTGCGCCCCAAACTTGGCCAAGCCCTCCGCCGCCTAACGTTAAAGCACTGATGTTACCGAAGGGTTTAAATTCTCGCTGTTCCACAAATGGCTTCCTATGTTTGCGTCTGAAACCTAAGCGGCTTTGCTTTGCAGCTCTTTCTTGGACAGGTATTCGTCATATGTACCTTGGAAGTCGATCACTTCTTTGTCCTTAATCTCCATCACGCGGGTCGCAAGAGTTGAAACAAATTCGCGATCGTGACTGACAAAAATCAACGTGCCATCGTATTGCATCAAGGCTTGATTGAGCGCATCGATTGCCTCCATATCCATATGGTTCGTTGGCTCATCCATGATCAACACATTCGCATCCGACAACATCAACTTGCCGAACAACAGCCGATTTTTCTCACCACCGGAGCAGACCCGGGCTTTCTTGTTGGCATCGTCCGCGGTAAACAGTAAACGTCCCAACATGCCACGAATCATCAGATCGTCGTGACCTGGCTTACGCCACTGCGCCATCCAATCAAACAAGGTTAAGTCTGAATCAAAATCATCTGTACTATCTTGAGGACAATAGGCGACCGTGGCATTTTCTGACCACTTTACTTCACCAACATTGGCCTTGATTTCGTTCATTAGGCAGCGCAGATAGGTCGTTTTGCCGACACCGTTTTCACCAATCACCGCCAACCTAGCGCCTGCCTCGATGATCATATTGCCTTTGGAGAACAACACGCCTTCATCGAAACCGTGCTCTAAATCTTCCAAGACAAGGGCCTGACGATGTAACTGCTTATCTTGTTTAAAACTTAAAGACGGCGTCATACGGCTTGAAGACTTCACTTCGTCGAGCTCAATTTTGTCGAGCTTCTTTGCGCGTGAACTCGCCTGCTTTGCTTTCGATGCGTTCGCCGAGAACCGTGCAACAAACCCTTTCAACTCTTCGATTTCGTCACTTTTCTTGGAATTCTCGGTTAACAACTGTTGTCGGATCAAGGATGACGCTGCAAGGAAGCTTTCGTAGTTACCAGGGTAAATACGTAGCTCACCGTAGTCGATATCTGCCATGTGTGTGCAGACCGAGTTAAGGAAATGGCGATCGTGAGAAATGACGATCATGGTGCATTTACGTTCGTTTAAAACGCTCGCCAGCCAGCTGATACTGTGAATGTCGAGATTGTTGGTAGGCTCATCGAGTAGCAGAATATCGGGATTTGAAAACAAAGCTTGTGCAAGCAATACCCGCAGCTTCCAGCCCGGCGCGACTTCGCTCATCAAGTTATAGTGCACGCTTTCGTCAATGCCCGCCTGAATTAAGATCTCACCAGCCCTGCTTTCTGCGGTGTAGCCGTCACGCTCTGCGAACTCAACCTCAAGGTCGGCGACTTTCATACCGTCTGCTTCACTCATTTCAGGCAGACCGTAGATGCGATCTCGCTCTCTCTTAATTTCCCAAAGCTTGGCATCACCCATAATCACCGCATCGACAACGCTGAACGCTTCAAAGGCGAACTGGTCCTGACTTAATGTTCCGACCTTGTTACCTGGGGTAATCGATATATTGCCGGACGTGGGCGCAAGCTCGCCGCTGAGAATCTTCATAAAGGTTGATTTGCCGCAGCCGTTGGCGCCAATCAGCCCATAGCGGTTACCGTGACCAAATTGCGCCGAGATATTTTCAAATAAGGGCGCAGCGCCAAATTGCATGGTGATATTTGCGGTGGTTATCAAAGTAATTCCTGGATGCTTGAGATGGGTGTAACAAGCACGCTGTGTCATACAATGACGGTACTTGAGCGCGCGCATCCTATAGCTTTTTGCCACAAATGTCGACCGTCGCAGCGCCACCAATGCCGTTATTGACACGACAATCAAGCGGCAAGCGCACTGCCAGGCATGGCAAAAAGACCTCTGCGCCGACCCTCGTCGAGTGTTCTTATGAAAATCGCGTTTATTCTGCCAATTGTCTAGCATTAGTCTATTGTTCATCTTTTTAGTCAGGATTCGTCATGGCAGTCGACACAGGCCAACAAATGCAACAACTCTACCAACGATTTGGCGAATTGCCGGGGGTGGTGATTGAGCTACACAAAGAGCTCCTGGCCGTGCATATCCAGAATGACGCAGCCACTGCAACCGTGTTTTTACAAGGCGCCCAGCTCAGTCAGTATCAAGCTAAGGGACAGCCCGCCTCTATTTGGTGTAGCGATTCCTGCGACTATAAAGCCGGTAGCCCGTTGCGCGGTGGCATCCCTATTTGCTGGCCCTGGTTTGGTGATTTCGACCGAAACCCGAAAACCGTGCAAGCATCAGTACCACACACGCAGGATCACGTACCGAGCGCGCATGGGTTTGTGCGCAACCAAGACTGGCTGTTAGAGGATATTAAGACCATAGACGACCATTGCAGCGTGCTCACCCTGAGCCTCGTGCTAGCGGCTGGTGAACACCCCTACTGGCCACATGCGACACGTCTCGAGGCTGAATTTACGATATCAACTGAGTTAACGGTCGCCTTTACCGTACACAACCTCAGCGAACAAACCGTGCACTTTACGAACGCTTTACACACCTATTTGTCCGTCGGCGACATTCATCATACTCAGGTGAGTGGTTTGGATGATTGTCGCTATCTCGATTGCTTGGATGATTGGCAAGCCCATCAACAAAAAGGTGATTTACGGTTTAACGGCGAAACTGACCGTATTTACGATGGCGCGGCTGATCCAATTGTTATCAGCCAAAAAGAAAAACCAATAATCGAGATACACAGCACAGGCAGTCGAAGTACCGTTGTGTGGAATCCTTGGATCGACAAAGCCGAACGTTTGTCACAGTTTGATTCGCAGGATTATTTATCCATGCTCTGCGTTGAAACGGCCAATATCGGCGACGATGCTGTAGAACTCGCGCCGCAACAGAGCCACAAACTTGTGCTTAACATCAACAACGCCTTGGCCATCCAAGACAAGGACACTTAAACTTTCCAAAGCAAGACAAAGACTTTCCCTCCTATTTAGGCCATCAAAGTTAGGCGATCAAGCGCAGGGCGTCGGCGTGCGGCATGGTGGTTCGGCGACCGGCGAACATCATCGATGCAGACCGACGGTGCTTGCTGAATAAGCACAACCTATCAAATCAACGACAGCTGCTAAAACACGTATCGACCATCGGCTAGCGTCATTTGTTTGCCGGGTTTTAGTTCTCATACATAGAAATTTCTTTTCAGCTTATCCGCTAGTGTGTATACATAGACGCATAAAAACGGGAACAAACCATGGTCTTTTCTTTTAACCAAACGACCCATGAAGTATTGGAACAAGTGGTGCGTGAACCAAGATTCCAAACACTAACCAAACTACCGGTATTGGCACCAATGGAAATTGGCCTTGGTCTTTTTGCATTTGCGCTGTTTGGCACGGGCACAGCGCTCTATTTGTCCGGCTATATTCACATATTGCTCATGCTAGTGATTAACTCCTTCGCCATTTACGCCTCATTCACACCCTTACATGACGCCACACATCGGTCAGTTTCCAGTAATCGCAAGATTAATGACCTGATTGGTACCCTTTGCTGCTTGTTATTGCTGCCGGGGATCACGACCCGAATATATCGCTACCTACACCTAGAGCACCACCGCTTCGCCGGCAGTTCAACCAAAGACCCAGACGAGCCTTTTGTTTCGACACCCGCTTGGGCTTTACCATTCGTGTTGGCGGGCTTGGATGTACACTGGTCTCTGTGGTATCTCAAGCACTGGAACTCGCGACCTCGTAGCGAACGCATTGAGTTTGTTGCCTGCATGACTTTTTATATCGGACTTCATATTGTCTTTCTGACGTCACCCTACGCGTTAGCATTTTTTCTTTGTTTTATGATACCCCAGCGCTTTGGGCTGTTTTATGTTTCTTGGTTCTTTGCCCACATACAGCATCCTCAAGGGGTCGAATGGGAAAAAGCCCCCTTTCAAACTACTGTGCGGGTCAAAACCAATCCGCTAGCCAGCTGGCTGCTACTCGGCCAAGCCTTTCATTGCCTTCATCATCTAGCACCTTCCATCCCTTACTACAGGTACAAAAAAGCATGGGTGTTGGGTGAACACTTATTTGAGCGCCAACACGTGCCAACGAGAACACTATGGCGAAAATCTACCGACATTAAACTACCCATCAAACACACCGGCACTTGGTTAAGCGCAAGAGTCGAGAATGTGAATAGCGTCGCCGACGACGTCGCCGCATATGCGTTAGTACCGGCCAATCAAAATGTCTGGCCTAGATTTGAAGCGGGGGCACATATTGATGTCAAAATGCATGATGGGTTAATCCGCCAGTATTCCCTTTACAATTCACCCTATGATGACCAGCTCTACAGCATTGCTGTGCGACAAGACAAGAATGGGTCTGGCGGTTCTGTATTCATGCATACGCAGATAAAAAAAGGAGACATCCTAAATATCAGTACACCGAGGAATAACTTTCCTCTGCGACATGACTTTGAACATTACTTACTCATTGCTGGGGGCATTGGTCTAACACCACTATTAGCCATGGCGCACCACCTCCACAGCCTCGATAAATCCTTCGAGCTGCATCTGTTCTCCAATCAGGTATCTAGCTTGGCGTTTCATGCTGAGCTTATCGATCTACCTTTTTCAAAAAATATCACCGTCCATAACAACGATACCGACGGTTCCGCGCGATCCAAGGTTTCAACCACGCTCATGCCCTATCGAGCTGGTTACGGTATGTACATATGTGGCCCAACGGAGCTCATGACCTTCATCATAAATACTGCAAAACAAAAGTCATGGCCAAGCGAGCATCTATTCCTAGAGACCTTCGTACCCCCGGAAATGGATCAATCTAAGAACAAGTCGTTCGAGGTTGAACTTGCTAGTACCGGTGACGTGTTAACAGTGGCGGCGGACGAGCACTTGATAGACGTACTGCATGATCACGGTTATGCAGTGATGTGCTCCTGCACGCAAGGAATGTGCGGCTCATGTATAACGCCTGTGCTAGATGGCGTGCCCGAACATCGAGATTCAATCATGAGCGATGAAAAGCGTGCGTCAAACAACTGCATGACTGTGTGCGTGTCACGTTCCAAATCTCGACGGCTTGTATTAGATTTGTAAAACGTTTCTACGTTGAGCGCGACCGGGACTAAAAGATACTGATCAGACGCTTTTGTGTTGTTGCTATTATATTGTTGCTATTATGTTGTTGCTTTCACATTGTTGCTTTCACGTTGCTGGCACCACGCGCACTATTTGACTGTCTGTTTCGTTTTCCAACAACAGGTAGACGAATCCGTCGTGACCTATTTCAACATCGCGAATGCGCGCCAGATCCTTAAACAGCGTTTCTCTGTGCACCAGCTCATTACCATTAAAAACTAAGCGAAACAGCGAACTACCTTTTAAGGAACCCAACAACATATTGTCTTTCCAATTCGGAAACCGATCGCCGTCGTAGAAAGCGAAGCTCGATATCGCCGGCGACGGCGTTATATCAACCAACGTCTGCTCGATCGAAGCGGAATCAAATTCAATGTGCTTCGATTTGTGGCGCTCAACCTGCTCGCCTGAATACTCTAAGCCAAGTGAAAAATAGGGCCAGCCGTAGTTGCGTCCAGGAATCAATTCGTTGATTTCATCACCACCACGCGGACCCATCTCTGCATTCCAGACGAGCCCCTGATTGCCGTTCCATTCCAAGCCTTGCGGGCTTCGGTGACCATAGGTCCAGGTCGTTTGTTGCGTAAAAGGTAGGCCGGCGTCGTTTTGACTCGACATAACAAAAGGGTTGTCTGCCGGTACAGAGCCATCAAGATTAACGCGATGAATTTTGCCTGACGGATTAGCTAAATCCTGGGGGCCGTATTCATCTCGAATACCGACGCTAATGTAGACGTGACCTGAATCATCAAACGCAATTCTGCCACCCGCACCGGTATCGACGCGACTCGTATACCAAGCAGGATCCGTTCGCCAGATCGTTTCGACATCGACCCATGCTCCAGCACGAATCCGTCCACGGTCAAGACGATTCATGGAGGTCTCCAATGGGTCGGTATCAACGCATTCGGTGGGACACAAATCGGTGTAATGCAAATAGATCCAACCATTGTCTTCATAGTCAGGATGTATCGCTACATCAAGCAACCAGCCAGCACCGTATTTGATGCCCATTATATTAATGGAGCTGCCGGTTTGCGGTGTACCCGTAATCAACTCAGACTGAGCACCGTCTGCCGAGATAATCGTTAGACCACGTTCTTTTTCTGTCAGCAGGAACGATCCATCAGGTAAAGGCTCAATGCTAAAGGCCATTGAGTCGAGGCCAGTCGCAAACGCTTCAATTCGAATACTATATTCCTGTGTTTCCAGCGGCTGACCCGGAATGCTCATTTGTGTATCAAATCGAAAGTCAGTGAAGCGCTGACCCAATCGGCGCTCGCCAATAAATATCGCAAGTCCTTTTATCTCGACTTCAGTGAGCGTGTCCTTGAAATTAGGGCTGCCTGTACCCTCGTGTCTATTGGCAATACTATCGATAAGGTCGGCTATCGTGTCGCCGTGTTTTAGTTCTGTATCAATTAATGCAGGTCCCGCCGTCGTGCCTCCAAGGTCACTGCTGTGGCATTGTGCGCAGTTGCTACGAAACATAGGCACATATGGATCCAGCTCGCCAGAGACCCACCAATAATACAAAAACCCAGACGCAGCGATAGCTAGGACAATGACGGACAACAAGACAATTTTTAATTTCGACATGCTGGTAACCTCGTGAAGACATAATAGTCCCATTAACCTCACGTTAGGTAGGCTTTTTCGTGTAGATAATATTGAGCCTGAGAATTTCCAACTCACCTATTCATTTAGCGCGACACGCAGCATCAAAAGGCGGCGCATTTGAGTCGGCGATAGCTGTTCTTCGCAGCCTATGTGCGTAAAATTACTGAGCTATTGAGGAATCAAAATGAACAAGACCATCGTTGGCAACACAAGTTCGCGAATCATTGCCGTCAGCATATTACTGAGTGTTGGCTATGCTATCGCGCGCTATCACATTGCCGATGACGTTCCGTGGAAGGACTTCCCGTTTTTCATTTTGAACAAGGGACTCTGCTTGGGTGCCTTCATCCTTCTTACATTTAATTTTGCGCTCGGACCAGCAAAGAATTTAGGTCTTGCCGTACCAGAGTCTTGGCTGGATGCACGCAAAGCATTTGGCATGAGCGGCTTTCTTCTCATACTGATGCATGCTCTGATGAGTTTTATGCTTTTCTCGCCTACCTACTATGGCAAATTTTTTCTTATCGACGGCACGCTTACTGCCGTTGCCGGCTACAGCATGCTGGCGGGCGTTCTCGGCTTCGTATTCCTGTGGGCCTACAATCTAAGCTTCCAAACAAAACTCAGTGAAGACAAAGCATTCATCGCTTTTATCACCTCACGAAAAGTGCTGGTCTGGTCTCTGTCGCTCGGCGGTTTGCACTTGGCGTTCATGGGCTATTCGGGCTGGCTTGCACCCGAAACTTGGCCAGCAGGTCTACCACCGGTAAGCCTCATAGCCTTTTCGTTTTTTGCGGTGGGTTATGCACTGAATATTTTCGGACGGGAATAAAAAAACCCGCGTGGTATCGCGGGCTTTTATAAAACTCACTTGATCTTAGGGTGTGTACCAAATCGGTGAGGTTGTGGCACGTTCCACGTTTATCATCGGAATCTCAGGTTTCATTTCAATACCAAATCGCTTTGCCTCATAGGCTGTCCAACGTGGCGTTGGAATCTCGAGTACTCTGGCATAGTAGGAAGCACTTAGCTTCGGATCAAAATCGGGGTCAGTCCAAACAGTAATAAGCTCTGGCGCACCGATCGTGTTTGTCCAGCTTGCGTTCGGGATATCAACCGTGTTGCCGACCGACGGCAGCTTCCCATCAGCACCAGGTTTACGGTCTCCTGACCAAACAACGTCGTGTATTTTTTCTTGTCGATTACCGGACTTATCAACCCATACTTTTACCACTTGAATGCGGTCAAGGTTGCCTGACAGCGGATCTCTCAACGCCGCAACCAAAAAGTTTGGCGCTTTGTCTTTAGGACCTTTTTTAAGGTCGCCGCCCATAGGGACACCTTTGTCATACCCAACCTGAGCAGGCAGACGGTTCAATGCATCGGCGTCAGTAAAGTCCCAACCACCAAAGAAGCGCACCATCATTCGTGAACCTGTGGTTGAATAGGTTTCTTTGTTCATCATCGCGTCGAAGATCGCAGACCGCGTGTTTTCACGAGCCCAGACTCCAGCAAGACCTGAAGCAACCATGCTCCAGCCCGTGTACTCGGCATCACCGACTTTCGCCATGGGATGGTCGACACGTTGGGCACTCGGTTCAGCACCGGAATGTTTACCGAAAAAATTATCTTCCTGCGCGGTTGAAAGACCAGTGTGGCTATCGGTCGATCCAATAAAACCCACTTTATAAGGATTTGTGCCGAGCTTATCTTCGAGCTCCATGCCTATACCGAGAGCAGAGCGAGTATACTCGTGCTGTAGCATCTCGTCTTTTTTGAATTCACTCAGATCAAGGTTACCCTGATCCCAAATTTCATAATCAGCGAACTCATCATCCGGCGAAAGATAGGGATGGGTTTCGCCATCACCTTTAATCTGAGTCACCTCGTAAAGTGGCTCCCACTTATTACGCGCCTTCGCCCACTTTTTGTCATATCTCTTGCCTGTAAATGTGTCCTTAACAGGGAACATCACACCGTTGCTGAGGTTACCGTTGTGTGGAATGGCTAATATTCGACCACCCGACTTGTCCTCGTAGCTCTGCATCCATTTCCACAGTGCACGCTCATCTGGACTGCCGTAGGGAGGAAGTGTCGTATAGGGCTCCATTGTGCCAACTCTGTTGACGTCATCTCGATAAATAACGACACGGTGACGGTTCGCTCCATTTTTAGTTGAGGTCCACTCATAGCCGTGTAGCGCGGTGTATCGACCGGGTTCATTATATTTTTCTGCGGCCGCAATCGTTTCATCCCACGTATTACGATAGGCGGCACTGCCTGGCGCGAGGTACAGAGCATCAGGGAAACTGTTACCCGTTAGCGATTGAATAATTTCAACCGCAGCAGCAACACCCTGCTGCCCGCCTTCTTTGATCATGTCGTACCACTTCTTACCAAGCGGGTCAGCGAGCATGCTCGGATCACCCGATTGAAGAAGTGGAAAAAAGCCCATATTGTCTGAGTGATCAGCCACAACCAAGAAGTCGAGCGGTCGCGAAAGTTTTACCTTTAAACCGGTCGATGAAGTGAGCTCTTCACCCCGCGCAAACCGGTGCGCATCCTCAGGCAACAATGTTGCACCGAACGCACCTGCGTCGAGTGAATTACCCGTATGCAAATGCGTATCACCCCACAAAACTTCTGTCGGGAAATTGCGGTCAGCATAGGGAGAATAATGTTTTTGAGAAGGGAAAGACTCCTTCACGTGTTCTGGCGGCGAAGGAAGCTGGGCTGACACGTTCGCGCCTACTAACGAGGCTACGAACACGGCAAATACCAGCTTGATTCTTTGCCCTGCGCTGGCTTGCTTGCTGCCAATCAAAAACGGTAAAGGTTTTCTTGGTTGCAGTGCCATAGCCGGCCTCTCTGGTTTTTTATTAATCATTGCATGGTGCCAACAACTACACCGCCGCAACTCATTTTCGTATATTCACATTGGTTTAATTACGTTCGCACACAAAAATTCTAGCCAAAAAGCCGAATGTCTTTTTAATCTAACATTTATTTAAAGCCCAAGTCTATTTACTCAAAGATACTTTGCAGAGGCATTTCAATACTGTTCAGTTATCGACCAACTAACAACATTGCTAGGGGTTAAAGCCAAGGAAGCTCGGCCAGACGATGTCTTGACTTAGCGCAAAGGTGAAGAATTACCGGAAATTCTTGTCGACAAATACACGTCGACTCAAGTGTGCAACTAAATTAATACCAAAAGTAAGGGCTTACTGTGATATAGTCTCGCGCACCAAAGATCGTGAAACCCTATAGAGCTAACTTATACGATCTGCTTTTCCATTATCGAAAGTCCCAATCTCCACATCTTTAAAGCATTAGCTTCAATTTCGACAGTACCAATTTCCAATTTCTACAGCACATCTAAATAACGACGACTGTCCAGCAGGACGGCTTTGCCGTGCGACAAACACTTTGTTTTCGCCCTATAGAAATATCTGTGCGAACCAAGAAACCGTTTATTACCCAAGGAGAAATTTGTCCGAAAATTCCCATTAGCGAACATCATCACACCCAAAACAAAACGCGTTAAGACAGCCCTTTTACTCGCCGCAGGCACTGGCTTACGGCTTCGACCTCTGACACTCGATGCACCCAAGTGCCTCACAGTCGTCGGTGGCAAACCTATCCTAGAACGGCTGGTTGAAAATTTGCGCTCCCAAGGCATAGAAAAGCTCATTGTGGTGACCGGCTATTTGGACAATTGTATTCGCGAATTTTTGCTACTGCATAAAGGGGATATGCAGGTTGAGTATGTTTTCAACCCCGACTATCAGACCACAAACAATATCTATTCGCTTTGGCTTGCGCGCGCCGCAATCAAAGAACCTTTCTTGCTGGTAGAGTGCGACTTAGTATTTGATCCCGCCTTGTTGAATGACATGATGCGACCCAATAAAATAGCCATCTCCAACATCCTTCCCTGGATGAACGGCACCACGGTTGAAATCAATAACGATAGCAGCGTCACTTCCTTCGAAATTGGTCAGGACCAAAATGAAACCCCGCGTTATAAAACCGTGAATATGTACAGCTTATCTTTAGAAAGTTGGAATAAGGTCGTCGGCCGTCTTGGCGACTATGTAACAGGCGAGCGCCTCGGCGAGTACTATGAAGCGGTTTTTGCCGATATGGTTGCTGATGGATCCCTTACTTTTGACGCAGTGCTCTTTGACGAGAAGCGTTGGTACGAAGTAGATCGGCTGGAAGACTTGCATGCGGCTGAGTTAATGTTTCCACACCGGTTACGAATCAAGAGGCAACCCATCGACAAAGCGGCTTTCGATTCGCACCAGCCGCAGGTTGATGAACATCCGCTCGTTCACCACGATTATTTTTTTAGATGGCATATCAATACCAACCTGAACGAGCTCAACTTTACTTAACTCTTTACGAATGATAACGCACAAGGCATCTACCACAACATGACGAAGCAGATAGATTCGGAACAAAGCACGGCAAACATTGCAGACAGAAAAGAACTGTACAAATCGTTAGCTACGGCACATGGGGGCTACTGGCGCTACGGATTTGTGGACCATGCTTACTTATACAACCTGCATTTTCCGCCGGAGCGATTCTACGATTTACTCAAAGATCAGATTAAAGAGTTAGTGATAAATTATCCCGTCGCCCAAAGCCAGCTAGCCCAATGGATCGGCGATTTGATTGACCAACCTGCTGAACGCATCGTGGTGGGAAATGGCGCGGCGGAGCTGATTAAAATTGTGTCCGGCAACCTTGCAAAAAAACTTATCGTACCTGTGCCGTCTTTCAATGAGTATGCAAACGCAGCACCCGAAGGTCAGGTCGTTGAATTTGCGCTTGATGCACCGTCTTTCGAATTAGACGTCGACAAATTTGCTGAGCAAGCCATACGCAGTCAAGCAGATGTGGCTGTTGTCGTCTCACCAAACAATCCGACCTCATTACTCGTCCCCAAGGCAGATCTTATTCGCCTCGTCACCAAGCTCGCAGAGCATGGTTGCATGCTTATCGTCGATGAGTCGTTCATCGATTTTGCGAACAATCGAGATCAAGAGACGTTAGAGCGTGATATTGCACGCTATCCGAATTTGGCTATATTCAAAAGCATGAGCAAGGCTTATGGTATCTGCGGTTTGCGGATTGGCTATATGCTCACAGCCAATATGAATTTTGCAGAGGAAGTACGGTCAGGCATTCACATCTGGAACCTCAATGGTTTTGCAGAAACTTTTTTGAAAATGGCACCCACTTACAAACAAGAATTTGAAACCAGCTGCGCACTCGTCCGTAAAGAGCGCGATGATTTTTATCAAGACCTGTGTTCTATAGAAGGCATGATCGTCTACAAACCAGAGGCGAATTACCTTTTTTGTCGACTGCCCGAAGACTCGCCTACTGGACCTGAGGTCGCGGAGTCGCTTTTCATCGATCACAATATTTATATTAAGCACTGCCAGGGCAAAACGATGCCAGAGTCCGATCGCTATGTGCGTATTGCCAGTCGCACGCCTGTCGAAAATGCCACCATTGTCAGTGCGTTGAAAACTATCGTTCGCTCAAAAACGGCTATCCGTTAAGGATTCTTACCGATGACTCCCCCTCTTAAAGATGCTCAACAAGCGCGCGCGTCCATTCTGTCTTTCGCCATAGACCTGCCTAACCTGTGTTCATTGGCAGGACTATTCTCTGCCGTCATAGCCATCTACTTTGCATTTCTGGAAAATTTTCCCGCAGCAATGATCGGTTTACTATGGGCAATATTTTTCGACTGGAGCGACGGGATTATTGCGCGAAAGATGCAAGCACGGACACCTGAACAAAGCGAGTTTGGCGGCCAACTAGACTCACTCATCGATATCATAAGTTTTGGCGTTTGCCCCGCAGTACTTTTATTGAGCTATGGTGATTTTAGTCTCTGGTATCTTCCGGGTGCCTTCGTCATATTAGCTGCTGGAGTACTGCGCTTAAGCTATTTCAATGTCTTTGGGCTGGTGAAAACATCGACCTATCGCGGTCTGGCGATTGATAACAACGGCATCATCCTAACGTTGGTTTTTATTCTTGAGGGCTTTGTTAGCACGACAATATTTGCAACTACGTTATATGCCGTCATCGTGATGCTCGCGCTGCTAAATGTTGCGCCCATTAACACGCCAAAACTCACAGGCCGCTGGTATACCGTTATCACGGCTTACACCCTACTGTTAACAATGTTCTATGGCTGGAAAATTGTAACCTAACGAATCACCCAGAATCCTTCAACCAAATTTCTCTTTGCTTCCCAGTAACAACTGAAAAGCTCGGTTACATCTACGACCATTGCATGGTCAAATCTGAAATCAAAAGAGACAAATTTTCGCTGTAGATGAAGCCTAAGCATCGAACACGCTGTAGGATTATAAAAATAATGTCGCGACGAGCTAGATAACAGCGTTGATAACGCTTTGGACATCTAGCGAGCGGCTTTAGCGAGCCAACTGGAGTGGATCAGGATGTATACAACATTAATCATTTTTGCACTGATAGCCGTCGTGGTGTCGTTTCTGTGTTCGCTATGGGAATCTGTATTGCTTAGCATTACGCCCTCCTACGCACTGGTGGAGGTAGAAAAAGGCACCGCCATTGGCCGGCAGATCCAATCATTCAAAGAAAACATTGATCGACCGCTGGCAGCGATCCTCACACTCAACACCGTCGCCCACACCGTCGGTGCAATTGGCGTAGGCGAGCAGGCAACGCGTCTCTGGTCTGAAAGTAATCCAATGGTCACCGGCCTACTCGTACCTATCGTGATGACGCTGGCGATTTTGATCTTGTCGGAGATTATTCCAAAAACCCTCGGCGCCAACTACTGGAAAGTACTCACACCTTTCACCACAACCTGCCTGGTCTTTCTGTTAAAGCTGCTGGCGCCATTAATATGGATGACACAGCTCATCACCGGCGCGTTGAGCAAAGATAAATCGAGCAGCGTGCTGTCCCGCACAGAATTTATGGTCATGGCGGATGTCGGCGCCAAAGAGGGGGTTTTCGACGAAGGTGAATCCGAGATTATTAAAAACCTATTGAAATTTCGTACAGTAAAGATCAGAGACATCATGACCCCGCGCGTGGTAACGACCATAGCGCCAGCGAGTATGACTGTGGCAGAGTTTCACCAGCAACTTGCCGATGTTCGTTTTAGCCGCATACCGCTCCACAGCGATGATCATCCAGAGGACATTGTCGGCTACGTTCGCAAGGACGAGATTATGCGCCACGTCGCAGACGGCAAGGGCGATCAGAGACTCGATGCCTTCCTGCACGAGATACCAACGGTGCAAGAGGACTTAGCAATCACCAGCCTGTTTAACAAACTCATCGAAAAGCGCGAACATATCGCCGTTGTTGCCGGCGAGTTTGGCGGCGTGGCAGGCATCGTTACGCTAGAGGACGTCATCGAAACCATGCTCGGCCTGGAAATAGTCGACGAATCAGATGAACACGAAGATATGCAGACCCTCGCCAGAGAGGTTTGGAAGATAAGAGCTGAAGAAAAGGGGTTGTTGACACCCAACGGTGAAAACGCCGCCGATGTAGACGAATCCACAAACTGAAATTAAGTGACCTGCGGGTCGCACTCATACCGGGGAGCTTGCAGCAGAAAAGCATGTTGAGTGCCAATTCTTGGGGGTGGCAACGTATGAATTGCGACTTTACTCTACCCCTTTACCCTGTGACCCTTTAACCTATGGCCCATCTATCTTGTTCGACTTTGCGCTATGGCTGTTACTATTACAGCTACATTTACTTTTCGATGAGGCAAGCCTGCGCATGGCAACTCTCAAATTTTCCAAAAACACCGAAAGGAATTACATGTGCTGACCTTTTTACCTAAACCCATTCGCGGGGTATTGGCCAGTATCTTGGTCATGAGCAATACGCTGTTTTGGTGTGTGCCGCTGTATTTGTTCGCGTTTCTTCGCTTTGTTGGACCGGCAGCCGCAGAACCTTGGTGTACTCGCCGCGCAATGAATATTGCGGAGCTTTGGATAGATTGCAACAACCTGTTTCTAGGACTATTCACTAAATTGGATATTGACGTAACCGGCGATGAAGACCTGAGCCGATCAGCCTGGTATTTGGTTTTTTGCAACCACCAAACCTGGGTCGACATCATTATTCTGCAACGTGTGTTCAATCGAAAAATTCCCATGCAGAAATTTTTCATCAAACAACAATTAATCTATGTACCCGTCATTGGCATTGCTTGGTGGGCGCTCGACTTCCCTATCATGAAACGCTACACGCGGGAGTTTTTGAAGAAACACCCTGAACGCAAAGGGAAGGATCTTGAAGCCACGCGTCGCTCCTGCGAAAAGTTTAAATTGACACCCGTCTCGATTCTTAATTTTCTAGAAGGCACGCGTTATACACCGGCAAAGCAAGCGAGCCAAAATTCACCGCATAAACACCTGTTGAAACCAAAAGGTGGCGGCGCGGCTCTTGTCATCAATTCTCTTGGCGACAAACTCGACTGCATTCTAAACGTCACTATTCACTATCCAGACGGTGCACCTGGATTCTTTGAGTTCCTTTGCGGGCACACTGAACGAGCTACCGTCGTCATCGAACAACTACCCGTACCTGTCGACGCTAACGGCGGCGATTCAGACTCTGGCGTCACACTGAAGAAAAATTTCCGCCACTGGGTCAACGGCGTCTGGGAGGAAAAGGACCAGCAATTGGAGCTTCTCAAAGCATCCGGCAAGATTACTTAGCCTAACTAACAGACGCTCAACTGAGCAACAAACTGGGCGAAATGCCTTTTATATAAATCCTGGGGATTACATGTCAGAAAAAAGCAAAGGGTTCATCATCGATCGACAGGTGTTTGTGCCATCCGCAACTATTCTACTTATTCTCGTAGGCTTCTCAGCGATGGCGCCTGAAAGCGCGGGCGGACTTTTTCAGACAATTCAAAACACCATCATCACCTATGCCAGC
>Ga0209383_1001095_pt1 | contig 17484 bp, 17 predicted proteins | sample CoawatmetaG02DNA_FD_187510 | JGI IMG/M metagenome (GOLD analysis project Ga0209383, IMG submission 187510) | Marine microbial communities from the West Antarctic Peninsula - Coastal water metaG029-DNA (SPAdes) (version 2) | ecosystem: Environmental > Aquatic > Marine > Coastal ... | reverse complement strand
GTGCGAGCAAGGGGTGCTAATTCAACTGATATAGTTATTCTAGTAGTTGCTGCAGATGACGGTCTCCAACCTCAAACTGAGGAAGCCATTAGTCATGCAAAAGCAGCAGGTGTTCCAATAGTCGTTGCTGTAAACAAAATGGACAAAGAAGAAGCGGATATTGAAAAAGTTAAAACTGCATTATCAAGTAAAGATCTAGTACCTGATGATTGGGGAGGCAGTACGCAATTTCTTCCAATCTCGGCACTAAAAGGAGATGGAGTTAAGGAGTTGCTTGAAGCAGTTGCACTAGAAGCAGAATTATTAGAATTAAAAGCATACCATTCAGGTCCTGCCTTTGGAGTAGTGCTTGATTCTACTACTCAAAAAGGTCAGGGAGCAGTTGCAACTATCTTAGTACAAAAAGGAACCTTAAAAAAAGGGGATAGTATTTTAGTTGGGGAGCAAACTAAAAAAGTTAGAAGCCTCGTCGATGAAAATGGAGTAATCTTAAAAGAAGCAGGACCTTCTGTGCCCGCAGTTATTAGTGGACTAGACTCACCACCCAAAGCAGGAGATGAGTTTGTTGTAGTAACAAGCGAAAAAATGGCTAAAGAAATTTCAGAAGAAAGAGCTAAAAAATCAAGAGAAATTAGACTTGCTAGAAATCAAATTTCAAATTTAGAAATGCTTTTTGAGTCTGAATTAGCAAATCACACTATTCTAAATATTGTTATCAAGGCAGATACTCACGGCTCTCTGGAAGCAATAATAGGTTCTGTAAAGAATTTAGAAAATGAAGAAGTTAAAATTAACCTCGTTCATGAGGCAGTTGGCGCAATTAATGCAAATGATGTTAATTTAGCACTAACAACAAACTCATTTGTTATAGGCTTTAATGTTAGAGCTGATGGGGCTTCGAAAAAACTAGCCGAAAAAGAGTCTATAGAAATTCTCTACTATTCAATAATTTATGATCTTATAGATGGGATTAAGAAATCAGTAGAAGGTCATTTGGCACCTGAAGTGAAAGAAGAGATTTTAGGAACTGCTGAAGTAAAAGATTTATTTAAATCACCTAAATTTGGCTTAATTGCAGGCTCGATGGTTATAGAAGGAACAATTAAGCGTAATAAACCTATAAGGGTTATTAGAGAGGGCATAGTAATCTTCGAAGGAGAATTAGATTCACTCAAAAGATTTAAAGATGATGCCAGTGAGGTTCCAATGGGTACCGAATGCGGTATAGGTGTTGCTAATTATAAAGATGTTAAGATTGGCGATAAAATTGAAGTCTTTGACAGGATAGAAATTAAAAGAACACTGGATTAATTCGACAATATGCCCTCTCTTGATTTTAAACGCTCAGATAGAGTTGCAGACCTTATTCACTCAGAGGTAGCTAAGATATTTTCTAGTGAAGTTAGGGATCCAAGACTTTCAGGCATAACAATCATGAAGGTTGAACTGAGTCCAGATATGAAAAAAGCCTTCATCTTCTTCTCTTCCTATAACAGCTTTAATAATGTAGAAAAAAAAGATCTTCTAAGTGGATTGGCAAAAGTTAAGGGTTTTATTAGGAGCTCTCTTAGTAAAAAAATTAATTTAAGGAGAATTCCAGAACTTAACTTTAAAGAAGAGATTATTGATATTCTTGAATGAATGGTTTCTTGTTAATAGATAAGCCTTCTGGAATTTCCTCTGCAGGATGTGTCTACAAACTTAGAAAAGTTCTAAAAATTTCAAAAATCGGTCATTGCGGTACTCTTGATCCTCTTGCTACAGGAGTACTTCCATTGTGTATAGGAGAAGCTACTAAGTTTAGTAATTATATATCGGACCAATCTAAGGAGTATGAAGTAGAAATCTTATTTGGTATTCAAACTACAACAGGCGACTTAGAAGGTGAAGAGATATTTAATGAACCTTTCAAAATTGATGAATTAAAATTAGAAAAGACTATAAAAAGATTTTTAGGTACTCAAAGTCAAGTTCCGCCTATGTATTCGGCAATTAAAATAAATGGAAACCCACTATACTATTGGGCCAGGAAAGGAGTTTATTTTAAAAGGAAAGTTAGACAAATTCATATTGATGCGATTGGTGTCTTGGCCAGTTCAAACAACAAGGCTACTTTAAGAATTTCTTGCACTAAAGGTACTTACATAAGAAGTCTGGTTGAAGATATTGGTGTAGATTTATCTACCAGAGCTACGGTAATTAATTTAAGGCGTACCAAAGTTGGCCTCATAGGAGAGGAGGGTTTGGTTGAGTTAGGAGCTAGTATCGAGGAGTTTAAAAGTAAACTGGTAGCATCTGATAAACTTCTCAATCATCTACCTAGTATTCAATTAAATGAAATAGATGCAAAAAAGATTAGGAATGGGCGTCCAGTAGACTATAATGTTGACCAAGATTTAGAAGGATTAGTAAGAATATATCAAGGTAAGAGTTTATTTATAGGATTAGGAAGCATAGATTCATCGAATACAGTTTCAGCTAAGAGACTTCTTAGTTACCCTACAAACTGATTAATAATTTACCATACATGAGGAAAATATTTTGGCATTAAGTACAGAAAGTAAAAAAGAAATAGTATCTAATTTTGGAAGAACAGAAAACGATACAGGATCTTCAGAAGTTCAAGTGGCGTTACTGACTGCTAATATAAACGCATTACAGTCTCACTTTAAAGATAACTCAAAAGACCATCATTCACGAACTGGTCTTATAAGAATGGTTAATCAACGCAGAAAACTTCTGGACTACATTAAAGGTAATAAGCCTCAGGTATACACTAAACTCGTAGCTGATTTAGGCTTACGCAGATAATTTAATTCAATTCACAGAAACATCAAATTAAATTTATACTCAATTAGGGGTATAAAAAAATAAATATTCATTATGGAAAGTTATAAAAAAACAGTTAGTTTAGGAAATCAAGAGATACTATTGGAGACGGGTAAAATTGCTCGTCAAGCAACAGGTGCTGTCTTGGCAACTTGTGGAAATACGCAAGTATTAGCTACAGTCGTTGTAGGAAAAGCTCCCGGTGACCATCAAGATTTTTTCCCATTAACAGTTAACTATCAAGAAAAGACGTATGCAACTGGTAAAATACCTGGTGGTTTCTTCAAGAGAGAAGGCAGGCCTACAGAAAAAGAAACGCTTACTTCACGTCTAATAGATAGACCGCTTAGGCCTCTTTTTAATGATGACTTTCTTTATGAAGTACAAGTAATTTGTACTGTAATGTCTTCTGATAAAGATGTAGACCCTGATATTCTTTCTTTCATAGCTGCATCTGCTGCTGTGGCAATCTCAGGCCTGCCTTTCAATGGTCCTCTGGGCGCTGCCAGAGTAGGCTTTATTGACGGACAATATTGCATCAATCCAAAAAGAAGCGAATTGGAAGAATCAGATCTAGATATGGTTATAGCAGCTAGTGATGCAGCAGTAATAATGGTTGAATCAGAAGCCAAAGAACTTTCTGAAGACCAAATGCTAGGCGGAATACTTTTTGCTCACCAAGAAATGCAGGGAGTCATAGGCGCAATAAAAGAAATGGCTGAAGAAGTTGGCAAACCTAAATTTGAATACGAACCTAAAGTTATAGATAAAGATTTATTCATAAGCGTTGAAGAGGCTTGTGGAGAAGCTGTAGCAGAATCTTACAAAATTGAAGATAAGCAAGAAAGAGTTAAATCACTAAACTTAGTCAAAGCAGATCTTGTAAAGACAATGATTACTGGAGAAGAAGGTTCTCCAAAAAAATCTGACTTAATGGATTCTGTTAAGAAAATAGAAAAGAAAATTGTTAGAACAAAGCTGATAAATGGTGAGCCTAGAATTGACGGAAGAGATCTGGATACCGTAAGACCAATATTTGTTGAAACAGGAGTTTTAAAAAATACTCATGGATCTGCTTTATTTACTAGAGGTGAAACGCAAGCCGTAGTTACTGCAACTTTAGGATCTCCTAGACAGGCACAACTTATTGATGCACTAGAAGGAGAATTTAAAGATCAATTCATGCTTCATTATAATTTCCCCCCTTATTCTGTTGGAGAAGCAGGATTTATGTCTGGACCAAAAAGGAGAGAAATAGGTCATGGCAAGTTAGCTAGAAGAGCTTTAGAAGCAGTTTTACCAAGCCCAGAAGACTTTCCATATACCATAAGGGTCGTATCTGAAATAACTGAATCAAATGGTTCTAGTTCTATGGCTAGCGTTTGTGGATCAAGTATGGCTTTAATGGACGCTGGTATCCCAGTAAAATCTCCTGTAGCTGGAATTGCTATGGGTCTAGTCAAGGAAGACGAAGGATTTGCAGTAATTACAGATATCTTGGGAGATGAAGATCATCTAGGTGATATGGATTTCAAGGTTGCTGGAACTGCAGAAGGTATAACGGCACTGCAAATGGATATAAAAATTGATGGCATTACAGAAGAAATATTTGAAGTAGCACTTGAAAAAGCTGAAACAGCCAGGGCCCATATCTTAGAAAAGATGAATGAAGTTATTTCTTCTTCAAGAGAAGAGCTATCCGATAAAGCCCCTCAGGCATTAGTTATTAATATTAATACGAAAAAGATCAGAGACGTAATAGGCAAGGGCGGAGAAACTATCAGAGCCCTAACTGCTGAGACGGGAGCAATAATTGAAGTAGAAGATGATGGCAAGGTTACAATTTATGGAGATACGCCAGAATCAAGAGCATTGGCTCTAAGCAGAATAGAAGAAATCACTGCAGTGCCTGAAGTAAATAAAATATACACCGGAAAGGTAGCAAACATTATGGACTTTGGAGCTTTTGTAACAATTATGCCTGGAACGGACGGACTTGTTCACATATCTGAAATTGCAGAAGAAAGAGTAGAAAAAGTAACTGACCATGTCAAAGAAGGCGAGGAAGTCAAAGTTAAAGTTCTTGAAGTTGATAGACAAGGAAAGATACGTTTAACAATGAAGGGTCTAGAAGACGAATAATTGTAAATTATTCTTAACTATGTTAGGCGCCCCCTATTTAATTACCTATGCAATTGCTAATATGGACTAGTCCAGAATTATCTGGGCATTTGTTTAGCTAAATATGGGTGAAATATGAATGCATTAAATATGTTGAAAGATGTGATCGGATCGTTAACTGGAATAATAGTATCTTTGATTGCGTTGGGAGTTGCGGCCGGAGTTGTTTTTGGTAGCGGAGTTCCTTTTGTTGGTGGAGTCTTAGACAACCTACTCGGTCTTGTAAACACTTTAGGTGGTGAAGGTCTTGTTGGACTAATTGTTCTTGCGGTTCTGCTGGACATGTATAGATAAGTTTCTACTTAGCTATTATTGGAAAGGGGGCCGTAAAGGTACCCCTTTCTTTTTTTTAAAAGCTTTAATAGGAGGTCTGCATGTTAGATTTCATTAGTAGATTAGAAAAAATTTTATGGGAAACCACTAAGTTTTTAGCGTTAGTTGTAGCTGTTTCAGTATTAGTCTCAACCTTGTTTGGGGCAAATGTTCCATTCTTTGGAGGGATATTAACCAACACCCAAAGTGTAATACAGATTCTAGGATCTGAGGGCCTTGGGTTGATTATCGCTATAATTATTATCTTGAGTGTTTGGAACAGTAGAAAAGAATAAAAAAAGGATTTAATAAAAAGGCATCTCATTAGATGCCTTTTTATTATAAAAATTAAAAATTATGACAAACTTAGATTTTATAAAACCTTCTGGAAAAGTAGGTATTGAAGTTCATGGAATTGATTTAAGTAAAGAGGTTTCAGATTCTGATTTTAAGAAAATAAAAGAAGCATTTATAAAGAATGGACTTATTTTTTTTAGGGACCAAAATCTAGCACCCGAAGAACACATCAAATTTGCTGAAAAATGGGGGAAGATTAATATAAATCGCTTCTTTGCTAAAGTCGATGGGTATGATCAGGTAGCAGAAGTCCTGAAAGAACCGGATCAAAAAGGGAATATTGGTGGTGAATGGCATACTGATCATTCTTATGACCAGATCCCTGCTTTAGGTTCTATACTGTTAGCAAAAGAAATACCCAACAGCGGAGGTGATACTTTGTTTGCTTGTATGTATAAAGCTTACGAAAACTTATCTGATGGTATGAAAGTTACTTTGGAAGGTCTCAATGCCGTTCATTCAAGTAGGCACGTATTCGGAGAAGGTTCTGATTATTCACAATCATCAAAAGGCAGAATAGGTAATTCTGAGCTTGCGACCCAAGATGCTATTCACCCAGTAATAATTACTCATCCTGAAAGTAAGAAGAAAGCGCTGTATGTAAATAGAGCTTTTACATTAAGATTTGAAGGTTGGACAAACGAAGAATCTAAACCGTTATTAGATTATTTATATGATCACGCTGCCGGCGAAAATAACACCACCAGATTTAAGTGGTCTCCAGGTTCTATAGCTTTTTGGGACAATAGATGCACTTGGCATAATGCCTTAAATGATTATCATGGAGAGAGGAGGCTGATGCATAGAATAACCATTGAAGGATCTGCTTTAGTCTAAACTTCTAATTTACCTCTACTGTCTAAAGATTCTCTTATAACTTTGCATTTGTCTTCGTTAAGTTCAAACTTAGTTAAAATAAATGCACCTATAAAGTAGCAAACCAGAGGGAAAAGACAATACAAAGTTGCTAAAACTAACTTTACTTCAAATACTTGGTCTTGATTTGGAATAAAGCCTGAGATCTGAAGGCTAAAACCAGTAAGCATGAGCATCACTCCAGCTGATGTTTTATAAATAAAACTCCAAGCTGCAAAATATGAACCTTCTTTTCTTTCACCCGTCTGAAGTTCATCATAATCTATAACATCTGCTTGAATTGATGGGCCTAGTGTACTTCCGCAACCATTAGCCAGTCCTGCAAAGAAAGCTGCAATTAACACATAAATAATCTTTATATTTATGTCTTCAATAAAAAGTATAGAGAACATGGACCCAAAAGAAATCCCTGCAAGTATTTTTGACGCTATCCATAGCTTGATTTTTCCAAAGCGTATTGATAAAGGTATCCATAAAGGCACAGATAAAGCAGAAGGTAATAAATAACTTAAGATAAAGAGCGGAGCCCACTGGGCAGAGCCAACGATATATTGAGCTACATATAAAGTTAATACGGCTATTGCAGCGCTCCCAATATGCTCTATAAAAGTAGCAATGATTAGCAACCTGGCATGCTTATTTTCCCATACATCCTTGTAAGCTCTGTAAGGATTACTGATTTCTTTTCTATTGTAATCAGATTTTTCTCTAAGTTTATATACAGAAAGAAGAATCAATATGGCGGTTATTATTACTGCAATCATGGAATGATTAAAAATAATATCTCTTAGTGAATTTAAATCATTTTGCTCAGCCATTATAAAAAAATAAAAGCTAATTAATGAGACTGCAGAGCCAATGGTATAGAAGAAATGTCTTACCCCAAATATTTTACTTCTTTCATGATAATCAGAAGACAGTTCGGCACCTAAAGACAGATGTGGAACTACAAATATAGTCATCGAGGTATAGAATCCTATTATGCTAAGAGCCACCCAAAGGGTAAGTAAATTAGAACTTACACCTTGGGGCGGAAAGAAGACCATGAGATAAAATACAGAGATTGGAATTATGCTCATTAATAACCAGCTTCTTCTCCTTCCTAAAGCCCATTTAGTTTTGTCTGATAGATACCCCACAAGAGGATCATTTATTGCATCCCAGACTCTAGAGACACTAAATATTAAACCTACTACAGCAGGAGCTATAAGCAGTATATCCGTTGCAAATTTCATGACATAAATCGACATGAGCAGATACATATAGCCTGCCCCAATTGCAGGGGAGCCATAAACAAAACTGTCTTTTAAGCTGAAATTAGATCCTTCTTTAATCTCCATAATTTATGAGCATAACATCTATTAAGGGACTAATGAGGCTGAAAGAATATGACCTAAGGGGAATTGGTGGTTATGGGTGGACTTGAACCACCGACCCCGGCATTATGAATGCCGTGCTCTAACCAGCTGAGCTACATAACCAAGGTGGGAATTTTATGAGTGTGGAGGTATAAAGTCGAGAAAGGATTACACATTAAATCTAAAATGTATGACATCGCCATCTTTTACAATGTACTCACTTCCTTCAGATCTCAATCTTCCAGCTTCCTTCGCTCCACTTTCACCTGCGTGATTAATAAAGTCTTCATATCCTATTGTTTCAGCTCTTATGAATCCTTTTTCAAAATCAGTATGGATCTCACCAGCAGCTTGCGGTGCAGTTGCTCCTACTTTTATTGTCCAAGCCCTGACTTCTTTTACTCCTGCCGTAAAGTAAGTTTGTAAAGAAAGCATTTCATAACTGGCTCTGATTAATTTATTTAAACCCGGCTCATCCATCCCTAGGTCCAAAAGAAATTCTTTACCTTCTTCTGCATCAAGTTCTGCTATCTCAGCTTCAATTTGATTACACAGGACTAGTACTTTGGAGTCCTTAGATGCTGCATATTTAGATAATTGATCCACTAAAGGGTTGCTTGCCTCTATGTCTTCTACGTTTGCTACATAAAGACATGGTTTTGTAGTAATTAACTGTAATTCATTAAAGTGTTCTGAATTTTTGTTATAAAATTCTGAATGTCTGCCAAGGATTCCTTTGTTTAGATCGGACTCTAGTTTTTCAATTCTCTCTTTTGCTAAAAGTGTCTCTTTATCTCCGCTCCTAGATGCTTTTTCTATTCTTTGTTTGGCATTTGAAATGGTTTCTAAATCTGCAAGTAATAATTCGGTTTCTACAGTCTCTAAGTCTGCTATTGGGTTTATTTCATCATGCACATGAGTTATATCATCATTTTCAAAACACCTAACTACATGGATGATTGCTTGCGTCTCTCTTATGTGTGAAAGGAATTTATTACCCAGTCCTTCACCAGTAGATGCACCTTTAACTAAGCCTGCTATATCAACAAACTCAGTTGTAGTAGGGATTATTTTTTCAGGGTTTACTATTTCAGATATCGCATTAAGTCTTTGATCGGGTATTGGAACTATTCCTTTGTTAGGCTCAATTGTACAAAAAGGAAAATTTTGAGCCTCTATACCTGCAGAAGTAAGCGCATTAAATAAAGTAGATTTACCTACATTTGGCAGCCCAACTATTCCACATTTTATACTCATAATTTATTTTTCTATTGTATGAAGATTTAATAATGCCTCTTCCCAGCTTCCCTTTAAAAATAGATTAAGAGGAATTAAAGAAGCTTCCATAGATTTCTCTAATATTTCCCTCTCTTTACTACTAAATTTGCTGAGCACGTAATTTGTGACATCTGAGCTTTTACCAGGGTGCCCAATTCCAATCCTTAATCTTTTGAAAGTTGCACTCCCTAGACTATTTTCTATGTCTCTCAACCCATTATGTCCGCCATGGCCACCAGAGTCTTTCAGTCGAATAATGCCATGAGGAAGATCTAAGTCATCATGCATAATCAATGTATTTTCTAAGGGTATGTCTAAATAATTACAAACTTTACTAACTGACAGTCCGCTTTCATTCATATATCTATGGGGCTTTGATAAATGTACTTTATTGTTGTTAACCACTATGGAGCAATAAGAACTTAAGAATTTATCTTCCTCTCTAAAAGTTGCATTATGACTATCAGCAAGAAGATCGATAAGATCTTCGCCAGCATTATGCCTAGTATTCTTATAAGCTTGCCCTGGATTACCAAGACCTACAATCAGAAAATTCATCTTACATATTTAAAAAATAAGAAGTAAGTATTAATCAGAATCAGAACCTTTTTCATCAGAAGATTCTTCATTATCTTGATCTCCTTCTTCTCCTTCTGCTCCTTCTTCCCCGATAACTTCTTCTATTTCTGTTTCAACTTCCATTGACTTCGGCTCAGCTACGGATACTACTGCTTGGTCTCTGTCGTCTCCTAATGCAAGGGAAGGTATCTCTACACCTTCTGGTAAAGAGAGGGCTGAAAGAAAAACAGAATCTCCTATATCCATGTTTTCAACATCTACCTCTATGTACTCTGGTAGATTTGAAGCTAAGCAATTTATATCAATATTATTAATTAAACGAGATATTGCACCGCCATGCATTTTTACTCCAATACAGTTTTCTTCATTAATGAATCTTACAGGTACAGAAATACTAATTTTTGTATCAGGGTTCACTCTCATAAGATCAGCATGCAAAACACGTTCAGAAGCTGGATGTCTTTGAATTTCTTTAATAATTACATCCTCGTTATTCCCGGATACTGAGACACTTAGTATCTGAGTAGAAAATCCCGGAACTAGAGCAGCTTTAGTTATGTCTTTCTCTAGTATGGATACTCTTATGGGGTCCTTAGAACCTCCATAAATTACTGCTGGAATAGATCCATTCCTTCTTAATAATCTGTTGGAAGATTTACCATCTTCTTTTCTATCCTCTGCATTTAAAATTACTTGATCACTCATTCTCTGTCTCCATTCCTATAAGAACATTGCGCTTATAGATTCTTCATTATTAACTCTTCTAATTGCCTCTGCTAAAGTTGGCGCCATTGTGATAACTCTTATTTTTTCACATGCCTGAGCTTCTTCAGAAAGCGGTATGGTATCGGTTACAACCAATTGATCAAGCATTGATTGAGAAATTTTTTCAATGGCTTTTCCTGAAAGCACAGGATGTACAATATAAGCGAGGACTTTAATTGCTCCTTTTTCCTTTAAAGCTGAAGCAGCATTGCACAAAGTACCTGCGGTATCTGCAATATCATCAACAATAATACATTCTTTACCTTCAACATCACCTATGACATTCATAACCTCAGATTGATTGGCTTCGTCTCTTCTTTTGTCGATGATAGCTAAATCAGAAAGTCCAAGTACTTTTGCAAGTGCTCTTGATCTAACCACTCCTCCAACATCAGGGGATACTACTAGACGATTATCTGAATTAACCTTCATGATGTCATCTTTCATAACCTTAGTACCGTAAACATTATCTACTGGTATATCAAAAAATCCTTGTATCTGTTCTGAATGAAGCTCCACAGTAAGAACTCTGTCTATTCCAGATCTTTCTAGAATATCTGCCATTACTTTTGCGCTTATAGGAACTCTTTCAGATCGAACCCTTCTATCTTGTCTTGCATAACCATAGTAAGGCACCACGGCTGTTATTCTTCCTGCAGACGAACGTCTAAGGGCATCTATCATGATGATAAGTTCAAGTAAATTATCTCCAGCTGGAGCGCAAGTGGGTTGTATTAAGAAAACATCTTTACCCCTCACATTTTCTTGAATGCTTATACTTATCTCGCCATCACTAAAGGTATCAACCTTGGCCTCTCCAAGACGAACTCCAAGCTCTCTAGAGACTGACTCAGATAAAGCTCTATTTCCATTTCCTGAAAATAAAACTAAACCATTTCTTTGTGAGTTCATCATTGTTAGTTTACCTCATCAAGTTGGCTGGGGTGGATGGATTCGAACCATCGCATACCGGCATCAAAAGCCAGTGCCTTACCGCTTGGCTACACCCCAAGTCTATTCGGGTGTATTTTATTCTAAAATTTCTAATAAAGGTGAATCATGTAAGCTTTTTACTAAAAAACCTTCAGAAAGTTCCAATATAATTTTTTTTGCAACTTGTTTTGTTTTACAAGCAAGGAAGATTGTTGATCCTGTTCCAGTAAGCTGTGGATTGCCAAAATTCTTCAATCTTTTTACTAAAGCATTGATTTCAATATAATTATCAATAACCCATGGGTAAAAAGAATTCATTGAATTGCCATTCAAAAATTCTTCTTTTGTAATTTGTGCTTCATTACTTATTGTTAAGTTCTTAAAAGCTAATTGAGTACTAATTTTTGTTTTAGGAAAAAATAGAACATACCATCGCTCATCAATATTTGCTGTTGAGAATATTTCGCCCCTTCCTTCTACCCAAGATGATTTTCCATTTATAAAAAAAGGAATATCCGAACCCAGCTCAAGTCCAATTTTTAATAACTCTTTTTTTGATAAATTTAAATTCCAAAGATTGTTAAGGCCCACAAGCGTTGTCGCCGCATCTGAACTGCCTCCCCCCAATCCTGCCTGATCTGGAATTCTTTTTAATAATTCTATTTCAGCACCCTTTTTTGTTCCCGAGATATATTTTAAAAGATTAGCTGCTTTTAAAACTAAGTTATTTTCTATAGGTTTTTCTTCTTTTAGAACTATTTGGTCATTAATTAATTTAATATTTATCTCATCATAAAGGCCTATTAAAGAGAAAAAACTTGAGATGTTATGAAAACCATCACTTCTTTTATTTATAACTTGCAAGTGAAGATTTAATTTTGCTGGAGCTTTAAGAAACAGTTTATTCAAAGTAACGACTCTTTATAATTTCTAACTTTAATTCATCGTTCTTGATGATAATTTTTTTTGGCAAGCCAGAGCTACCCATTTTTTTTAAGTTTTGAGGGTAAGTAACTTTCCATTCATCAGAATCCATATTTGATTTTCCAGATAAAATTTCTAGTAACCGACTCGTGCTTATCTCAAGCTTAGAAGGAATTTTATTGTTGCTATACCCCTGAAAGCCTAATAACTTTTTAATATCAATTTGCTCTCCAGAGTAGAAAAAAAAATCTTTTTCAGGCACTAGATAATTTTTTCCAATAGTTAACTGAATCAGGTCTAGATTTTTTTTTAATTTAAAATAACCACTTACCTTGCTATCAGCAAACGAAGCCTTAAACTTACCACTTATAAAAAAATTATTTTCAACATTAATATTCTTTAAATCGTTTAAGGAATTATTTTGAGTTGCACAACTAATAAGAGCTAAGTTAATCACTATAGTGATTGAAAGGGTTCTAAGGTTTAATAAATTAAATTGCATAAACTAAAAACAGATTTTGGACTTTTAAAGAGATGATAGAAAGTATTTTATCTAAATTATCTGAAATTGCTGCAAGATATAAAGAAATTGAAGGGTTGCTCAGCGAACCGGGGATAACTGACAACCAAGAAAATTACATTAAAATATCCAAAGAATATTCTGGTTTAGCACCCGTATTTAATGGTTATTCAAATTTTCTAAAAGCTCAAGAAGACCTTGAAGAGGCAATACTGCTCTCTAAAGACGAAGATGCTGAAATTAAAAGCATGGCTGAAGCAGAAATTTATGATTTGAAAGAGAAAATCTTAGATTTAGAGAATGAGATGAAAAGACTTCTTTTACCTCAAGATCCTGACGATTCAAAGGATGTTTTTCTTGAAGTAAGGGCGGGAGCAGGTGGTGATGAGGCTGCTTTATTTGCTGGAGATTTATTTAGAATGTATTCAAGACTGGCAGAAAGAAATACCTGGAAGATGGAGGTTGTAAATATTAGAGACGGAGACCATGGAGGCTACAAGGAAGTGGTTACTAGAATACAGGGTACGAACGTTTATAAACAATTAAAATTTGAAGCAGGGGTTCATAGAGTTCAAAGAGTTCCAGCAACAGAATCTGCAGGAAGAATACATACTTCGGCTTGTTCTGTAGCTGTTCTGGCAGAAATGGATGCCTTGCAAGATATCGTGGTAGATAAAAATGATTTGAGAGTTGATACTTTTAGAGCTTCAGGAGCAGGAGGGCAGCACGTGAATAAAACTGATTCTGCCGTCAGGCTAACCCACCTTCCTTCTGGTATTGTAGTTGAGTGTCAGGATGGAAGGTCACAACATAAGAATAAAGAGAAAGCCCTTTCTCTATTGAAATCAAAACTTCTTGATTCAGAAAAGGAAAAGAAAGATGCAGAACAGGCGGAAAATAGAAAAACAATGGTAGGTTCTGGTGATAGGTCTGAGAAGATAAGAACTTATAATTTTCCTCAAAATAGGATAACGGATCACAGGATTGAAATGTCCGTTCATAATCTTGTTGGTTTTCTTGATGGAGATATGGAAGTAATGATTTCATCGCTGCTTGAAGAGAATCAAGCAAGAGCTCTTGCAAATTTAGAAAAATAGATTATCTGATGGGTGTATCTGCCTTAGATCTCTTGAGGGAGCAAACACTTCTTAATAAAAGCACTTTCTGCCAGGTGGTGGATATAGAAGCCATGATTATTTCATTAACTGGAGTAGACAGGGCAAAGCTTTATTCTGACCCCCCATTATTGAATAAAGACAAAATTCTTGTATTGTTAGCAATGATAGACAGGAGGATCTCTGGTGTTTCTTTGGCTTACATTCTTGAAAAGAAAGGTTTTTGGAATATTGATTTAAAAGTTAATGAGAATGTCTTAGTCCCGCGTCCCGAAACCGAAACACTTATTGAATTAATTTTAGAACAATACGGAAACAATAAGCTAACAATGCTTGATGCTGGAACTGGTAGCGGTGCAATAGCTCTTGCTCTTTCTCACGAAAGAAAGAGGTGGGATGTATTTGCACTGGATTGTTCATCTAAAGCCTTAAGTGTTGCTAGAGAAAATATATTTAATCTCAACTTGAAGGTAAAACTCATTAGAAGTAAATGGTTAGAATGTTTATCGGATAGTGCTTTTGATTTAATTGTGAGCAATCCTCCTTACATAGATTCTAGTGATGAACGACTTAAGGGTGATGGAGTTTTATTCGAACCCCTCGAAGCTTTAGTTTCTGATAACGAAGGTTTGGATGACTTATATAAATTAATAAGGTCTTCCAGAAGATGTCTTAAGCCTAAAGGAAATTTGTACCTTGAACATGCTCCAGAGCAATCACAAGATATTAGACTTTATATGGAAAAATACGAATATACTGATATAAATTTATGTAAAGATTTAAATGGAGATGATCGTATTACTTTTGCTACCACTAACTAAAGAGAACATATAAAAGATTATCAATCTATGAAGACTGGCTACTTAGAAGGTTATTACGGAAGACTATTGTCTTGGGAAGATAGGTCAATTCTTCTAAAAAAATTATCTCAGCTTGAGATGGATTTTTATATTTATGGGCCTAAAGAAGACCCTTTGCATAGAATGAATTGGGCAAGTCTTTACAATAATAGCCAATTAGAAAATTTCAAGAAATTTAAAGAAGAGGCTCTAAATTTAGGTGTAAAACCTTACTTTTCTTTGTCACCTGGAATTGATTTTAAGGGCGATCAAGAAGATATAATAAATATTAAGAAAAAATTTGATCAGTTATTAAAGTTAGGATTTAAAGATTTTGCCCTTTTCTTTGATGATTTAGATGATGAAAGAAGTTACGAATTAGCTTTGGTGCATGGCAAAGTTTTAGAAAGTATTTCAAAATTTTTAGAAGAAAAAACTTCTAGCCCACTAGTATTTTGTCCTACAGTTTATTGCAACAGCTTTGCAAGAGGTGCTCTAAAAGATTCCTCCTATCTTAAGGGTCTTTCAGCTTCCGTTCCGGTTAACTTGCCCCTATTGTGGACGGGCAAAGATGTAGTGAGTGAATCTATATCTGATGAAGATGTCCAGGAGCTAAAAAATATTATTTCTAATCCTATATTTATTTGGGATAATTATTACGCTAATGACTACTGCCCTTATAAGTTTTTTGTAGGTGCTTTCTCTAGCAGGACCTTTACAAGAAAATCAGTCCAAGCACTAGGAATCAATCCTACTGGCATGCCTTTAACTGATTCTATAATTTTAGAACAAGTAAAAGGGCAAAGGAATACAAAAGAAATCTTAAAAGATTATGGAGTTCCTGAGGCTTTTAATGAGCTCCTTCCTTTTTTTAAAGGACCATTTGATGGCGGCATAATTATGGATTCTATCGAAGATATAGAAAATTTATTAGCTTGCAAGCAGGACATGTGTATCGATTGGAAGGGCAAACTTCAACTCGAATGGGCACCATTTTTATGGAGTTTCTTTAATGACCTGAAACTTCTTAAAAATTTAACACTTAGAAAGGATAAAAATACACTTGAAGCATGGGCCTCTCGGAGATATTCTGATCCGCTATCTAAGTCTATTTTCTTGGATAATAATAAAGGAGAAGAATAAATGTTAGGTAATATGATGAATGGCCAGCTTTTGATATCTGGTTTGATTGAACACGCAGAAGCTTATCATGCTGATCAGGAAATAGTGTCGCGTTCGGTAGAGGGACCAATTCATAGGTATACTTTTTCTGAAGCTGCTAAGAGATCTCGACAGCTAGCGAATGCTCTCACTGCTCTAGGACTTGGAAAAGGAGACACGATAGGTACTTTGGCTTGGAATACTTTTAGACATTTTGAATTATATTTTGGTGTGTCTGGCATAGGGTGTGTTGTAAATACTGTTAACCCAAGACTTTTCCCTGAGCAACTAACCTACATAATTAATCATGCTGAGAATCAATATCTATTTGTTGACCTTTCTTTTGTAGAGCTGCTGGAATCAATCAGCGATCAATTAGAAGGAATAAAAGGAGTAATCATTCTTACTGATAAAGACCATATGCCTCAGACTTCCCTTAAAAATGTTCATTGTTACGAAGAATTAATAGGAAATGAAAGTGAAGAATTCGATTGGCCTCAATTTGATGAGAACACTGCTTCTAGTTTATGTTACACATCCGGAACAACAGGAAATCCTAAGGGTGTTTTGTACTCTCACAGATCAACAGTGCTTCATGCTTGGATCGTTAGTTCAGGAAATGTTGCTAGAGTTTCAAGTTCAACAGTTATTCTTCCTGTTGTCCCAATGTTTCATGTTAATGCTTGGGGTATTCCATATGCAGCAGCGATGTTTGGAGCAAAATTAGTTTTCCCAGGACCTTTACTTGATGGGGAGTCAATTCACGAACTTATAGAATCCGAAAAACCAGATTTACTGATGGGGGTGCCTACTGTTTGGCTCGGACTTCTCCAATATCTCAGTGGTGCTAACAAAACCATTGATTCAGTAGATACGGCTTTAGTTGGAGGCGCCGCTGCTCCAAGAGCGATGATCCAAGAATTTGAAGAGAAACACAATGTTTTCCTTATGCATGGTTGGGGTATGACCGAGATGAGCCCTTTAGGTACAGCGACCGTTATGACTGATGAAATGGAAAATATGGATCTAGAAGAAAGATACGATCTTCAGCAAAAACAAGGGAAAGCATTTTTTGGTGTTGATATGACCATTGCTGATGATGATGGAAATGAACTGCCAAAAGATGGAGTTGCTTTTGGAAGGCTCCTTGTAAAAGGACCCACCATCGTAGAAAGATATTTTAAAGCTGAGGAAAGTGCAAGAGACGAAAAAGGATGGTTTGATACAGGCGATGTTGCAAAGATCCATCCAGATGGTTATATGGAGATTGTGGATAGAAGCAAAGACGTCATTAAATCTGGTGGTGAATGGATAAGTTCCATTGATCTTGAAAATGCTGCAGTAGGTCATCCGGAAGTTGCTGAAGCTTGTGTGATAGGTGTGCTGCATGAAAAATGGGATGAGAGACCATTACTTCTTGTTGTAAAATCTCAAGATAAAAATCCTTCAGCAGAAGA
>Ga0209383_1001092_pt1 | contig 17513 bp, 15 predicted proteins | sample CoawatmetaG02DNA_FD_187510 | JGI IMG/M metagenome (GOLD analysis project Ga0209383, IMG submission 187510) | Marine microbial communities from the West Antarctic Peninsula - Coastal water metaG029-DNA (SPAdes) (version 2) | ecosystem: Environmental > Aquatic > Marine > Coastal ... | reverse complement strand
GTGATGGTTATTTTGATGGGACATATATAGAATGTCCTCTCCATCAAGGTCTATTTGATGTCAGAACAGGCGAAGCCAAAGCAGTTCCAGCAAGAGTAGCCCTCAAAATGATAAAAAGTAGGGTCGAGGATGGAATGATTCAAATTTATATTTAAAGCGCCTTAGTATTTAACCAAAGCCCCCCAATTTCTATTCTACCAACCCGATAAGCAATTATTAAAGATAAAACTCCCCCTAGTATAACACTTATCGATGCTCCTAACCAGACACCCAAAATACCAAAATTATAAACACTAATAAAAACCCAAATAAAGAAAGCAATTCCAAACCCTTGCCGAAAGAGGCCCACAAAAAAAACTCCATACGGGCGTTTCACAGCTTGCAAAAAGGAGTTTATAGAAAAAATTAAAGCGTAAACTGGTAAAATTAAACCATCTATTCTTAAATAAATTACTCCTATATTTATTACATCCTCATTCTTTGTGAATAAACTAATAACACTTTCACCAAATACCCAAATAATTGGATAGCATATAACCATAGATCCAATAGCTACTTTCAAACAGAGATTAAATGATTGACGAACTCGATCATATTTATTTGCTCCAAAATTTTGGGCCGCCAGCGGTAATAGAGCATGTGTCATTCCAAGAACGGGTAACAGAATTAATTGTTCCAAGCGCATTGCAACACTGTGGCCTGCAATTGCTTGAGATCCAAAATCTTTGAGTGCATATTGCATCACCAAAACACCAATTATTATCATTTGAAACGACAAACTTGGAGGCAACATTTGGATAAAAATTTCTTTTAATACTTTATAATTAATTCTTAAACTTTCAAAAGAGAGATTTATTTTAATCCTAGCGTTTACCAGTTTATAAAGCATAAAAATCATAACAAAATATTGACTAAAAATTGTAGACAATGCAATTCCATCAAAGCCTAGTCCAGACCAAAATCCTGGGATACCAAAAATCAGCAAGGGGTTTAAAACAAGATTTAATAAAAAAGCGATTATTAATGCACGTTGCATTGAGACGGCATCTCCCTGAGCTTGGAGAATGCCATTGCAGGTATATGCAATTAAAAATGCCGGAAGAGCAATCAATAAGAGAAAATAGTAACGCAATCCAAAATCTTGATAAGCACCTGATTCAGATATTAAACCTAAAGTAAAAGGGCCCAATAGTAACCCAAAAATTATCAACGTTATTGAAATAAATAAGGCGAATAGAATCCCAATAATAGTTAATTCTTCTAATGTTTTACTATCTTTTCTACCAATGGCATTTCCTACCAAGCTGGCCATTGCACCATTCAATCCAAATCCAAAAGAGACTAAAAAGAAAAAAGTAAGATACCCAATTGCCATTCCTGCCTGTGATTCTGTTGACAATCTACCTGCAAAATAAATATCAACTATGTTGTATAATGTATGAAAAAGCATGCCAGTTGCAGCAGGAATAGCTAATCTTCGTAAATGATTGGATACGGAACCCGTTGTTAAGTCAGTATTATTCTCATTTGACATTGAGCTTTCACTTATTTTTTCAAAGCTTCATCTGCCTGAATTTCACGATTAAGCATTCGTCTAAATTGCTTAGCTCCTGCATCTAGACCGAGATCAATATTGGGGGTTACAGGGTCTTTCATTCCAGCATGCACATATTCCAAAACGCTTCTATCCTCTTCAAACGCCATTAAAGCACCCGCATTCATTTTGTCAGAGATTGCCTTATCTTCTGGATCAGTGTTTCGATGCTGGAACCAAAAATACCTTGTGTTATCCTCATCAATTGGTGTCATGAAATTGTAGGAAATATTTATATATGTTAAATCGACGTTTGGCTTACCAACTCCCCCAGTGCCTTCTGGAGTATAAATTGATTTATTTAAAGCAATTGCTGGCATACACATCTCATAATGCTGCAAGCGGTCACAATTACCCTCAAACTTAACTAGATCTGCATAATAAGGTGAAGGAGCGTTTCCATTTATCCAACGAGAAACCACTACACCTCTTTCGGTTTTCTGTACCTCAAGAGGTTCATCATCAGTCCCAGCTCCTGCGAAAGAAGTTACATGAACCCAAGCTACATGGCTTGGGTCTAGTAAATTATCACAAACCCAAAGATAATTACATTTTATATCCAGCACACCACCGTCAGTATAGCCCCAAGTTGGGTTTTCAAAATTTTCTATTGGAAAGATCAAATCTGGATCTGCTAACTCAGGATCTCCCATCCAAATCCATAGTAATCTATACCGATCAACAATTGGATATGATTTGACAACTGCTCTCCTGGGAATTTGATTTGGTTGGGTTGGCGCGTCTGCACACTCTCCTTTGGGGTTAAAAGTTAAGCCGTGGTAAGCACAGATAATATTGTCACCACTAAGAGTTCCTTCAGAAAGAGGCATTTTTCTATGAGGGCATGCGTTTTCTAGTGCTGCTGGACTTCCATCTTCACGACGATAAACAACAATTTTCTCACCTAAAAATTTTTCAGGTTTAAGGTTTCTATCATAATCCTTACTCCATCCAGCCACATACCAACAATTCTTCAAATACATTTTGCATCCTACAATTATAAAACCGAACTATTTAGTTCTCTTTATTATTCTCTAACCTTCTAAACAAGACCGATAACCCATAGCAAATTATAAAATAAAATGCTGCAGTGGTTAACCAAGCTTCAAACACCATTCGTGTGGATGAAACCAGCGCCTGCGTCTTATAAGTAAGTTCCTGTACAGATATCAATGAAATTATTGAACTATCTTTTATTAAGGTAATAAATTGATTAGCCATTGGAGGCATTATTTTTCTCATCGCTTGAGGTAAAACTATGTACCTTAACTCCTGAAAACTTCCCATCCCGATAGATCTTGCAGCTTCTCGTTGGCCTCGATCCACAGATTCAATTCCTGCACGAACGATCTCCCCAACAAATGCACTCTCGAAAAGAGCTAAAACAATAATACCTGAGATTAAAGATGGGAACCGGCGCATATCACCAAAGATAAACTCCCAAAACTGATTATTTTCTTGTTTTGCTATCTTGTAAGACCACGCCTCAATATTAAGGGCCTGAATAAACTGTTCTGCTAGAAAAAAATAAAATATAAAGATTATTACCAAAGGAGGAATATTTCTAAGAATTTCTAAATATGTTCGAGCTAACATTCTTATTGCAAGGTTTTTTGAGCAACGTGCTATACCAAGAAAAACTCCTAATATAATTGCTAAAATACTGGCAACAATGCATATCCGGATCGTATTAAATAAACCAATCAGAAGTAGATTAATAATCCACTTCTCCTTACCAGTGTGATATTTTACTATATAGTTAGGTATCTTTTCCCAACGCCAATGGTATTTAAGATTTCCACCCATTTGCAAAAACACATAGGCAAAAAAACCCAACACCACAGCCAATATGACAATATCTAGCCAATGTAATCTTAAAAAAAATTTTTTCACGTTTTCTTCCAATTAAATTGTAGAGGGATTACTCCCTCTACAATTGATCTTCTATTGATCGACTTGATCAGCCCAGTCATTTCCTCTGAACCAATAATCATGAGTCGCTTTTAGCCAGCCATTATTATGATGTCTTCGAATCCAACTATTGAAGTAAAACATCGCATCTGGATCAGATTTTCTCATTCCAAAAGCCTCACCACCAGCATCAAATGCAATATTAAAAGGAACACTTAAAGTTTCAGGATGTCTACGTGCATCACGTGAAGGACCAGGCTCTGAAGCCATAGTAGCGTGAGCATTACCGTTTAATACTTCCTGAACATTTACACCTTCGTCTTCAAATTTAAGCAAATTTGCTTTTGGAAATTTAGTAGCTATGTACGTGCATGGTGTGGAACCTCGACGACATGAGAAAGTTATATCTTCACTATTATAATCCTCTAGAGACATTCCTTCAGTCATTGATGTATTTGCAAGAATTGTTAAGCCAGAGAACGCATACGGTACAGAAAAGTTAACAGTTAAGTTTCTAGCAGGTGTTACAGTCATACCACTAATAATAACGTCCATCTTTCCTGCAACTAACGCAGGAATAATGCCAGCCCACTTTGTTGGGATGAATTCAACTTCAACTCCCATATCAGCAGCAAGTTTTCTACCAACTTCAGGCTCAAAACCAATAATTTCACCATTAGTGTCTCTCATTGACCAAGGTACAAAAAAATCCAAACCAATTTTAATTACGCCCCGTTTTTTGATGGTTTCAATTACACTTTCAGAGCCTAACGTTTGACTAGTCGAGGCGGCAAAAGTTGGTTGGGATACTCCAACAGCCATGACAGCAGCCAGAGCTAAACCCATTATTCTTTTAGTTATCTTCATTTTAGTTCTCCTTCTTTCTAATTTAAATTCACAGCATTCTTTGAGCTGCTTAGGTTACTACGGCGTATCTCTTTTCTATATAAGAAACACCGATTGAAAGGATCACTGTCACAACAAAGTACAATGCCGCGATTGTGAACCAAATCTCAAAACTCAAATATGTATCAGAAATAATATTTTGTCCGACAGTCGTAAGTTCAGCCACAGCGATAACGCTAACAATAGCAGAACTTTTTACCATATGAACAACCTCACCAGTCATTGGGGGTAACATAAACCGGATCGATTGAGGTAAAATAATATATCGATAAGTCTGACTAGTGGTCATTCCAATCGACTTGGCCCCTTCCCATTGACCTTTTGCAACAGCATTAATTCCAGCTCTAAAAATTTCTGAAATCAAGGCTGAGTGATAAACAGCTAAAACCAATATGCTTGCTGTGTATCTATCAAACTTAAATATAGGACCCAGTACATAATAAAACAGATAAACCAGTACCAACAATGGAATGTTTCTCACAAACTCTAGAAAACCAATAGCAACTGCACTACCTATTAATAAACCAGATAAACGCAACAAGGCTACCAATAAACCCAGTAAAAAAGCCAGTAAAAAGGACACCACCGATATATTAATCGTGTGACCTAATCCGAACATTAATTCTCCAAATTGAAAGCCATCGTCGGTAAACGCATATAAATACTTTGGAAGCTGATACCATTGCCAATTATAACCCATTGATTGGGCACCAGTATATGCTGAATACATAATTAAGCCCACTATCAACAGATAAATTAAAACTGACACAGGGGTTGATGCAAAAAATAAAGTAAGCGCTGGTCGGCTTTTTACCGCAATTCCCTTATAACTTTCAATCTCAGCAGAACTCATCTTGTTAATGCTCCAAAATTTGCTCAAGAAATTCTTTGCAACGTTGACTTTCAGGATTAGAGAAAAATTTATCAGGAGCCGCTACTTCAATTATTTTTCCTTCATCCATAAACACCATAGTATCTGCTACTTTTCTTGCAAATCCCATCTCATGAGTGACACAGACCATTGTCATTCCAGTATCAGCCAATTCAACCATTACATCTAACACTTCATTAATCATTTCAGGGTCTAGAGCTGAAGTCGGTTCATCGAATAGCATTATGCGGCTTTCCATACATAAGGATCTTGCAATAGCTACACGTTGTTGTTGACCACCAGATAACTCAGCTGGTAACTTATCTGCTTGCTCCGGAATATGAACTCTGTCCAAATACTTTCTGGCTATTACTTCTGCTTCTTGCTTTGCAATTTTTCTTACTTTAATTGGGCCAATCGTCAAATTTTCTAAAACTGTCAAATGTGGAAAAAGATTAAATTGTTGAAAAACCATACCTATATTTTGTCGTAACTTAATAATTTCTTTTGATCCTTCAAAGACCTCCACTCCATCCACTACAAGTTTACCCGTGCTATGGCTCTCCAAGCCATTGATACATCGAATTAAAGTAGATTTACCCGAACCAGATGGGCCACATATAACCATTCTCTCACTTGGTTTAACTTCAATACTAACATCGCTCAATGCTTGGAATGTTCCATAAAACTTATCAACGTTCTGAAATTTGATAATTGGTTGTTCCTGAGACATGTAACTAAATTCCTAAAGTTTATCTTTTATTAATATGTTGAAATTTAGTATTTAAAATTTAAAATTACAAATATTAATAATTAAAATAAATTTAAATTCCCCATTATGTATATACATAATAGTGTGATCACAGCTTAAATAAAAAGGCAAGGCCATAAACTAAAATTTTTTTACTTACACTCTACTTTCATTGTAGGCTTTAACTGATATTGGCTCCTCACCCTCAATAGTTGCTCTTTGCATAATCCTACGATGCTTTGCTACTTCCCCAAAATAATCTGCAACTGCGTGATGCAGGCAAACCCGGTTATCCCAAAGTGCTAAAGATCCTTTTTTCCACTCCAACCTACACCCAAGATGCGCTTCAATAGAATGTTCGTAAAGAAATTTCAAAATAGGCGCACTTTCTTTATCAGTCATGCCCTTGATCCTCTTTGTAAACGCCAGGGTGCTAAATAAAGCTTTTTTTCCTGTGACTGGATGAACACGAACCATAGGGTGAACAGCTCCCATTGCTCCTTTTTTGCCTAACTCCTCCATCGATTGATACCGGTTACTATATTTTTCGGGATTACCAGACTCATTTTCTGCTTCTAAGCCATCGAGTAAATCTTTCATTCCATCAGAAAGTGTATCATAAGCTAGATACATATTTGTAAATGCCGTATCAGCACCAAATGGTGGACATTCTTTTGCATACAAGGTCGCTCCCAAAGGGGGTTTTTTTAAAAACATCAGGTCAGAATGATAAAAACCATCCCAGCTATAAGATTCACCTGGTTCTCTAATTATTTTGAAAATTTCAGGTATTTCAGGTAATCCTTTAACGTATGGGTGAGGAATTAATTTTCCAAACCTTTGGGTGAAATCAAATTGTTGTTGATCTGTCAAATCTTGATCCCTAAAGATGAGCACAAGAAAGCTGTGAAAAGCATCCTGGATTTCGGCCCAGGTTTCTGAATTTAAATCTACAGACAAATCAACTCCAAAAACCTCGGCACCCATCGCACCAGTTATCGGTTTTACGTCTATGTGATTAAATTTTTGCATTTTCCTATCTCCTTTTCATTGGGTTTTCCCTAACATAATAATAGAACTACGATAGTCGTGGGTACAAAACTCGTCATTTTGATAAAAAAGGACGCCAAATAGGGGTATAAAACACGCCATATCAATAAAAAACTACGCCAAACTAAAAATTTATATCAAGTATTATAAAATATATTAAATTAATAATGTTTTGGAAGTCACAACAATCTAATCTAAAGTAATTTTAAATAGAGTGGAAACCAGTTTATGAGTAATGCACAAACAAGAGTAAAAATAAATATAGATTTAAACCTTGCTGGCCATCAATTTGGCGAACTGATGTTACCATGGTCTGATAACTCTATCCCACTTGGATATCACCCTACCCCTCTGATCAGCATCAAAAATGGAGATGGTAAAAAAATCTTGATAATTGGTGGAACCCATGGAGACGAATTCGAAGGTCCCTCAGCAATAATGCGGATAGCTAGAGCACTTGAATTGGATAAAATAAATGGACACATCATTTTGATACCGGCGCTAACATTCGCCGCAGTGCAAAAATCAAGCCGTACAAATCCATTAGATAATGTCAACATGAACAGAGCATTTCCTGGCAATCCAAACGGATCACCAACAGAGATGTTAGCGCATTTTTTAGAAAGTGAGCTAATACCATCCTGTGACGCAGTAATCGACTTACATTCAGGTGGCAAAGCATCCTTCTTTGAGCCATGTGCCTTAGCCACTAGCTCAAAAAATAAAGATCTTTTTAGAAGTAATTTGAATCTCGCTGAAGCATTTGGAATTCCACTTATATGGGTTTTAGGTAAAAATAATGACGATCGTTCATTAAACTCCGCTGCTGAACGCGCAAATGTAGCTATGATGGCTGCGGAACTGGGTGGTGGTGGAGGTGTTAGCCCAGAAATAACAAATATTGCTGAAGCAGGCTTAATTAATATCCTAAATTATTTAAATATTCTTAAAACTAAAAGCTTTGTAAGCAAAAATAAAATAAAAAAAATTGAACTTAGTAACCCAAGTGCTAGTATTTATGCTCCTTCAAAAGGATTATTTGATCGCGCTGTCAAAGCTGGGCAGAGTGTAGAAGTTGGCCAAACTGCAGGCTGGTTTCATTACCTGCTAGAGCCAAACAGACCCTCTTTTGAATTAAAATTCAAATACAATGGCTTTATTTTAGCTCATACAAATCGAGGAATAGTTGAAAAAGGAGAAATGTTAACATTGGTCGCAAATGATATTTTACCAAATGACTAATACTTTCATCACGCAACAGAGACCAAAAAGTTTAATCAGCTAAAGTTTTATTAAGATAATCAGCGACCATGTCGCCAAAACTTCGGTCAACTGCAAACTGAAAGCCATTTTCAACTCTAGATATCAAAGCTTTCAAACCAAACACTTCACCAAATGTTGTGTTTTCTTCCAAAAATTCACTTGTATTTATATTTAAAGGCGTGGCTATCGACATTATATCCGAGGCATTTGGACCAATTACACTAAAGAATGTTAGAGTGTCTGAAATTAAAACTATGCTGATTGAAGAAGGACAAGCTTCTGGCTTCAAGATAGATATCAGATGCTCTTCATCTTCAATTGGTGCTTTTAAAATCCAATGATTTTCACCAACCAACATCAATTTCCGATTATTCTCACACACGAATGTATTCGGTTCCTTTGGAAACCATTTAAAAAATGATTTCAAATACTTCTCAACCTCTTTTGAATCGCCTTTTAAATCAAAAAGCGCCGATATTTTTTCTCTTATAATTTTTACATCATAATTCATTTTAAGACCTTAATAATTGCCCCTTGGGATCATGAAAAACTGGAGGCACAACCTTAGCCCTAATAACTTTGTCTTGTAACCTCACATATGCTGTCTCACCATGGCGAGAATGACCCCTCTCAAGTAAAGCTAGGCCAACCCAGCTATCATTTACAACACTCCACACACAAGCAGTAGTGAAACCCTCTGTCGCTCTCTTTTGTCCTTCTGGAGTAATCGGAGCGCCTTCTGGGATTGCTTCATTTGGATCATTTGGCAATAACCCAACCAACTCACGCCTTGTTGTTTTTAAATCTCGGCGCAAATGAACTGAGCGTTTGCCTATAAAATCTGGTTTTTTCTTAGACATTATCCAACCCATTCCTAGATCATATGCATCAACTGTACCGTCAACTTCATGCCCGAGTGATAAAAAACCTTTTTCAACACGTAATACGTGGCTAGCTTCAGAGCCCACAGGTAAAATACCAAACTCAGAGCCAATTTCCATTATTTTCTCCCAAAGGTTTAACAAATCTCTTGGGGAAACATTTATTTCAAATGAAAGTTCTCCAGTAAAGCTCACACGAATGACTCTAGCAGGAATATTAGCGACCAGTCCCTCACGTAGCGCCATAAAAGGAAAAGCTGTTTGGGAAAGGTCAATGTCTGTTCCCAATTTAGCTAATAAATCTCTGGCTTTTGGACCACAAATGGTTGCGTTATTCCACTGATTTGTAATGCCTGTGATTTTAACGTCCCACTCTGGGCGATCAAAAGCTAGAATCTTCTCCATATGCTGATTAACGCCATCAGAATGGCCAGAAGATGTGGAGATTAACCAACGGTTTTCATCAACCCTAAAAGCTACACCGTCATCAAAAATTAAACCATCTTCGGAAAGCATTAATCCGTACCTACCATTACCTGGAGACAATGAAGACATTACATTAGTATAAATTAAATCAAGAAATTCTCCAACATGTTTACCTTTTAATTCAAACTTACCAAGGGGAGATCCATCATAAACACCTACTCCAGTTCTCACAGCTCTACATTCTCGATTAACCGCTTCTTGAAAGTCTTCACCAGCTTTAGGAAAATAACCTGGTCTACGCCAACGTGCACCCGCCTCATACATAAAGGCACCTTTATCATGGTTCCATTGGGTAACCGGGGTATGTCTATAAGGTAAGATTACAGAACCTTCGCGAACGCCACTAATTGAACCAAAAGATACGGGTGTGAAAGGTGACCTAAAGGTAGTTGTACCCACCTCTCCCAAACCAACACCTTCTTGCATCGCTATGGTACCAATTATGTTAATATTACCTGTCTTCCCTTGATCAAAGCCCATACCACCAGTTGTATAGCGTTTAACATGCTCAACGTTTGAATAGCCTTCTCGCAAGGCTAATTGCACATCATCGTAAGTCACATCGTTTTGAATATCAAAAAATGCCTTACTTTTTTCTTTGGAAAGGTTTGTGTTCCATAATGGTACTATAGAATAGGTTTCTGCTTCACAATCCAGGTGGTCATCAAACTCTATATATAAATTAATATCAGCTAACGTCTTGTGAATTACCACTTTGGTCTCTTCAAATAGCTCAGTTAACGCAAAAATTCCATTACAAGCACCAACACTTGATGCATTTTGAACATCCTTATTGGGGACAAAAGCAGCAATCTTTTCATCAAACCGTACAGTACCTCGAGACTGAGAATGGAGATGAACAGTTGGATTCCAGCCCCCAGAATGAGCTACTAAGTCACATACAATTATTTCTGATTTTTTATCAACAATTGACTCAATTACCACTGAAGTTACTTTTTTATACCCAGTGACATTCTTAATTATTGATCCTGAAAAAACATCAACGCCTTCAGCACTTCGTAGTACGTTTACAGGAATTTCAAACCGCGAATCTACAATCGCTGCAATTTTGATACCAGCATTTTGAAAGTCTTTAATACAAGTGTAGGCGCTATCATTATTTGTAAATATTACAATATTATTTCCAGGTTTTACGGCATATCTATTAAGGTAACCTTGAACAGCAGAAGCAAGCATAACTCCTGGACGGTCATTATTCGCAAAAACCAAGGCCCTTTCCATAGCCCCAGCTGCAATAATTGTTTTTCCAGTTCGAACCCGCCAACTTCTCTCAATAATAGAGCTATCATTTATCTCTCGTTGATTAACAATGACAAGATTATGTTCTCTATAAGCCCAGGCAGTGCTATTTTGTAAATGTAGCACATTTGGCATTTTTGAAATTTCGCTTACAACTTCAGAAACCCAAGACATCGCTGGTTTGTTATTTATTTCTAATTTTAAATTCAGCAAGCCACCTCCTGCCTCTGAATTTTGATCAATTAAAAATACATTTGCTCCAGCCCTACCTGCAATTAATGCCGCTAAAAGACCTGAGGGTCCAGAGCCGATGATTAATATATCACAATGTGCATTACGAGACTCAAAATGACCATTTTTAGGTGGGCTTTTTGGTGCACTAGCTAAACCAGCAGCTTTCCTAATAGAGGGTTCGAACAAATGCCAATTAGGCCATTTAAAAGTCTTATAATAAAATCCTGCAGGAATAAATTTAGAGAAAATCTGAGTAATTGCACCAAGATCAAAATCCACACTGGGCCAGCAGTTGATAGATTTAGCTTTTAAACCACTCTTGAGTAAAACAGTCGTGGATAAATTATTTCCAGAAGCATCCTCCCCCATAAGCTCAACTAAGGAGGCCGGCTCTTCAACGCCAATGCCAATCACACCTCGTGGTCGGTGATACTTAAAGCTTCTCGCAGTTACCATAACATCATTAGCAATTAATGCTGAAGCTAAAGTATCTCCTTTAAATCCTTTATAATTTTGACCATTAAATGAAAACTTAAGAACACTCGAGCGATCAATTCTTCCACCATCTTTTAAACGATTTTTATTGTCCATCTTGGGTCTCCAAGATATCATGTGTTACCGTATTACGTGTTATAGCAAACCATTTTCCACACCCACGCGCATGCCACCAGTATTCCTGCACTGGACCTGTGGGGTTAGGAACCAATGTTAAATATTCAACCCATTCAGTATCTGAAGAAATATTAGGGTCAGGCCTATTCACTCCCACGGGGCCACCATATACAAATTCTGTTTCATTACGGTTTTTACAAAATGGACAATTTATCAATAACATAATTTTACCTATTAACGTGCAGTTGTTGTGCCCGTCTCCAAAATATAATCTAAATTTTTGAAACGATTAAATGAAAAGTCAGCCATCAACGGATGTGGAGAGTTTGTTGCAACTTGGTGCGCCATTGTTAACCCCCCTGCAGGTATTGCTTTATAACCGCCCCACCAACCGGCACTTACATACAAACCAGAAACGCTTGTTTCATCCATTATCGGCGAGGCATCTGGTGTTATATCTAGGTGCCCACCCCACTGTCTTAAGAGTTTTAGTTTTTTAAAAGCTGGAAAAAGTTCAAGCATAGCTCCTACCGTATCTTCGAACACGTGCTGTTTTATGTCTCTTCTGAAACTTTGACCAGAGTCTGGAGCACCTCCAATCACAAGTTCTCCCTTATCAGATTGGCTAAAGTAAAACCCTAAATCAGAACAATTAACAATTACATCAACTAAAGGTTTAATAGGTTCTGAAACAAATGCAGTTAAATTCATCGTTCTCAGTGGCAGTCTTAATCCAGCAGTTTCTGTTAACGTGGTCGTATGTCCAGAAACCGATACAATAACTTTTTTAGCTTTAACAATGCCTTTTACAGTATCAACTCCCTCAATATTTCCATTAGTTCCTCTAATTAGCGATTTAACGCCTGTTTGTTGATGCATTTCCACACCAAGTGAGTCTGCCGCCCGAGCATAGCCCCACGCTACGGCATCATGCCTGTTAACCCCGGCATCTTTATGTACCATTCCACCGATTATTGGCAGTCTTGAATTTGCCCCACCACCAGTTAAAGCTGGAATTAACTTACGGACTTGCTCAGTCGAAATTTGCTCATACGATGAGCCATAAATATCCATAGTTAATTGACGGCGCCTAAGATCACGCATCTTGGGATAATTGTGAACAACATCCACCATTGTTCGCTTAGAATGCATCATATTAAAATTTAAATTTTTTGTTAAACCTTCGTAAAGGCTGACTGATTTAACATAGAATGGAATAGACTGATCTCTTAAATAATTGGAACGCACCGTTACTGTGTTGCGGGCAACATTTCCCCCACCAAGCCAACCACGTTCCAAAACAGCAACGTTTGTAATCCCATATTCAGATGCTAAGTAATAAGCTGTCGCTAAACCATGCCCACCAGCACCAATTATAATAACGTCATATTCATCCTTCAACGGTGGGCTACGCCAAGCTTTCTGCCAATTACGATGACCCGTAAAAGCATTTTTTGCTAAGGAAAATAGGGAATAATTCTGCATACAAATATCTTATTTAAAACTTTAAAAACTCAAGGGAAATTATTTATAATCTAACAATAATCACTCTAATAACAAAAATTCAATCCCCAAAGGTAGCAAAAGTCGCCATTTTAATTTAATTAAACGCCAAAGTCATATTAAAAAAGAACGAACTGTTAAGAAATATTGGTTTGCACTATTTTAAATAGTACATAAGATAAGGGTTCAAACCAATATACTTAAGATAGTTAATTAAAATGTATCAAACGTTAAATAAATAATAAACTTTGTTAGCCTAGGATAAAATAATATGGAACGAAAACTAAGCACTATTTTTGCCTTGGACGTTGTGGGTTTTAGTAAGCTAATGGCAACCGATGAAGATATAACTTTAGCGGTATTAAGGCAGCGTAGAGAAATAATTGATCAGATTATTTTAGAGAACAAAGGGCGTATATTTGGATCTGCGGGTGATAGTGTGATTGCTGAATTTGATAGTCCTGTGAAGGCAACCGAAGCTTCGATTTTAATACAAAATAAAATGCAGGCAATTAATGAAGCGTTACCTGAAAATCAAAAAATGCATTTTAGAATTGGACTAAATTTAGGTGATGTAATGATTTCTGGAGATAACCTTTATGGCGATACAATAAATGTTGCTGCAAGATTAGAAGCAAAGGCTGAAACAGACGGGATTTGTATGTCTAAAACTGTATTTGATATGGTTAGTCAAAAAGTAAAAGCTTCATTTGAATCAGTTGGTAAATTAGAATTAAAAAATATTGAAATTCCAGTGGAAGCATATTTTGTATTACAATTTAAGGGAGCTGGTCGTTACCATCAACATACAGAAGCGCCACAGATAAAAATAGAAAAAGCTGAAGCTGGTTCCTTGGCTGTTATGATGTTTAAAAGTTTAAGTACCGATGAAGAACAAGCATATTTCTGTGAAGGTTTTTCTGAAGATTTGATTTCCTCCCTATCACAATTTAGGAAACTACTTGTTGTTTCCGGTAGTGCCAGTTTTGCCTATCGCGATAAGAATAAGAAACCCAAAGAAATTGGTAAGGAATTAGGTGTTCGTTATATTCTTGAAGGAAGTGTTCGAAAAATGGGGCCTAGAATGCGTATAAGTACAAGCCTCATTTCAGCAGAAAAAGAAAGCACAGTATGGTCAAGTAATTATGACACCACAATGGAAGAGATTTTTGATATTCAAGATGAGTTAATTGCTACAATAATTTCAACAATTGTTGGCCGGGTGGACGCAGACCAAATTCAGCAACTTACATCATCAAGACCTGAGAATTTGGTGGCGTATGACCTTGTTTTACAAGGCTTAGAGCATCATAGAAAATCTGGTGTAACAAAAGATAATGCCGAAAAGGCATATTCACTGTTTAAACAAGCCACAGAATTAGACCCAAATTATGCACGAGCCCACGCCTGGAGGGCATGTTCTCTTGCCAACTACTCATCGTGGGACAAATCAGCAGTTGGTGAAAATTGGATGAGTGAATGTTTTGAATCTGTTAAACTAGCTCTAGAAATAGATCCAGAAGAAGCAGAAGCCCATAGAATTATGGGATCAATAAAAATGCTAAGTGGAGACTTTCAAGCCGTTAGATATCATCATGAAAAAGCCAAGGATCTTTGTCCCAGCGATGCATATATTGCCGCTAAATACGCGACTGCATTAATATACATGGGAGAGCCAGAAAAAGCATTGGAAGAAATAAAACGAGCCATGAGATTAGATCCGTTTTGTCCAGATATTTTATTTGAGGATGAGGGCATTATTAATTTTTGTATGAATGATTTTAATAATGCTATTAAAAGTTTCTCAAAACTAAAATCTGCAACAAAGAATAGTCTCTTTTACTCCGCCGCCTCATATTCAAAAATGAATAATACTGAAAAAGCAAAACAAACACTAGATGAAGCAATAATTTTGTCAGGTGAACCAATTGAGCAATTTCTAAAAGGACAAAATTATGAAACGCCAGAGCCCATAAAACATTTAGCTGAAGCATTAAACGCAATTTAACTCCTTAATTCTAAACATATTAACTAAAAGTGATTTACAAATGACATTGGAAGAATTTATAAAAAAAGACAGTGTCATTGATTTGAGTTTTTTCAATTTTTCAAATGCAATAACTGCTGCTTATTTTGCGTCAAACGAGCTAGAAGTTCTCCGGGTAAATAATAACTTTAAAAAATTCTTTCCAGTCCTAGAAAATGTAACCAATGTTTTATTTCCTAGTGTTTTACAGCAACTGGGAGTTGAGCAATCCATAATTGATGAATTTGAAAGTGGTTTAAAAAAAAATGGTCAGGTACTCATTCCACGGATCGAATTAATTATTGAAGGCGAAGAAAAGGTATATTCCCTTTTGTCTGCAGTCACTAAAAACAACGATTTTTCCTTTTTGAATGGAATTCAAGGGCAGTTTGTTGATCGAACGATCGAACATAAGTTACGTGCAGAAAAAGAAGAACTCCTTGATCAAAAACTTCGAGATCAAGCAATTATTGAAGAAAAAAGTATGCACTTGGAAAATATTGCTAATAGGCTCGCAAAATATTTATCGCCACAAGTTTATAAAAGTATTTTCTCCGAAGAAGAAAACTCAACCTCATCCCACAAAAGAAAGAATCTAACAGTATTTTTCTCAGATATAGTAAATTTTACTGATCTAAGTGACACATTAGAACCAGAAAAACTTGCTCAAATTATCAACAATTATTTGTCTGAAATGACCACAATTGCGTTAGAATGTGGTGGTACAATTGATAAATTCATTGGTGATGCAGTAATGATTTTCTTTGGTGATCCTGAATCATTGGGTGAGGAACAAGATGCATTAAATTGTATTGAGATGGCTCTGCGGATGAAAACGAGGGTGGAAGAGTTGCGTGAATATTGGGTGAGAAATGGTGTAAAAGGTGGGTTGAATATTCGAATAGGAATAGCAACTGGCCACTGTACAGTTGGAAATTTTGGCTCAAACCAACGAATGGATTATACTGCCCTAGGTGGTCCTGTAAATATTTCTGCTAGGCTTGAGGGAAAAGCGCCAAAAAACGAAATATTAATTTCTGACTCAACGCATAGTTTAGTAAAAGGAAAAATAGAAACTGAATATTTTGATGAGTTAACATTAAAAGGTTTTACAAGACCAATTGGCATTCATTTAGTAAAAGATTTCTTATCAGAGGCCCATAAGGACCAAAGGCAAACTTATTCCCACCGTGGCAAACATATTGATATTGATGTATTCGATATCTCAGATATTAGATCGGCAATTGAAGAGCTAAAAGCGGTAAGTACGAAGTTTGAAACATTAATTCCTACTGAAAATAAAAAAAAGACATGAGTTAGCAACTAAGGTTGCCACTTTCTAATTTGAATAAAAGAAAAAGTAATCAAAATAAATCAAATCACAGACACATTACAAAACAATTCATGGATGTGTTAAACTAGTTCTAAATTAAAGAGGCTTTATAATGAGTAAAAAATACTCAACAAATTTTTTCGATCTTGCATTTACAGATGGAACACCAAAAAAAGCCTTCTTCACTGCCTGTGTTGTGGGGACTATACTTGCAACAATTAATCATGGTGACACTATTTTAGCAGGCAATTATCCTCCATTGATAAAAATCCTTCTTACATACTGTGTACCCTTTTTCGTCACAACTTGGGGTTCTTATCTGGGAAAAAGAGACAGGATATTACAGCAACAAAAAATTGATGCCTTTAACACAGCAAAAGAAATTTAATCTATAGTGAAGTAAATCAAACTTAGCTTAAGAAATGCATTATCGCTTTCTTCATTTCACTAGCAATATTTTTAATATTCGGTGCATCTTCCAAGTTTGATATTTTTATATTTTCAAGATCAATTTTTCTCTTGGCCAAAATATTAGAAACTGTATCAAAAAAATGTGTGTTATTTGAAAACAATGTTTTAATTATTTCTTTTTCTACATTTATCACTACTGTTGGGCTCTCTGCGATGATGTTTGCAGTTCTAGTTTCTCCAGTCATTAATGACATTTCGCCAAAAAAATCACCAACGCCCAACTTTGATACTATTTTCCGACTTCCATTCTCCAAATCTAGCTGAACGCTTACAACGCCATCAGCAATAATATAAAGACTATCACCAGGATCATTTTGTTTTATTATCATGTCACTATTATTAAAGTGAACTCTTTTGCAAC
>Ga0209383_1001084_pt1 | contig 17598 bp, 16 predicted proteins | sample CoawatmetaG02DNA_FD_187510 | JGI IMG/M metagenome (GOLD analysis project Ga0209383, IMG submission 187510) | Marine microbial communities from the West Antarctic Peninsula - Coastal water metaG029-DNA (SPAdes) (version 2) | ecosystem: Environmental > Aquatic > Marine > Coastal ... | reverse complement strand
TGAATTTCAAACTTTAATATATAGTTTTATTAAAAAACTATATATTAAAAGTGAAAAAAAACATCCGGCCCTAAAGCCGGATGTTTTCAGAGATAAAAACTGCTTACTATAAAGGGCAGGTATTATCACTCATGTAGTCATGAACTACTATTTCACCAGCGATAATAGCATCTCTAGCAGCATTAGCAGCAGCTATCATCTCAGCAGAGACTAAGTCAGCATTGTGCTCATCCATAGCGAAACCTACGCCATTTTCAGCAACACCTAAAACTCTCATTGCTGAATCCCAAGTACCATTCATAGCAGCCTCATAACTTTCATAAGCTGCATCACCAACTAGCTTGTACATAGAGGTAAGCATTGTTCCTGATTGCATGTAGTTTTGGTTGTCATCAACACCGATAGCTAAAACGCCCATATCAGCAGCAGCCTGATATACACCAGGTCCAGTTCCACCAGCAGCAGCAAAAACTACATCAGCTCCAGCTTCAATTTGGCTTCGAGCTAGCTCACCACCTTTAGATGGGTTACCAAAAGCAGCAGGAGTAGATCCAGTCATATTAGCCAAAACAGTCATAGAACTATCATGGTGTGCTACACCTTGCTTATAACCACACTCAAAACGGCTAATTAATGGAATATCCATTCCACCAACAAAACCTACAGTCCCAGTACTTGAAGCCATAGCAGCCATAACACCAACTAAGAAAGATCCTTCGTGCTCTTTATACAAAACCATTTGAACATTTGGCGCTTCAACAAAACCATCAATAATTGTAAACTGCGTATCTGGGTATGCAGCAGCTGCAGCAGCAGTTGCATTTGCCATACCAAAACCTACAGCAACAATTGGCCAATAGCCACGCTGTGCAAGTTTTTTAAGACTTTGCTCAACTTGAGCAGCATTTGTTGGCTCAAGCTCAGTTACAGCAATACCAGTATCATTCATGAATTTAGTAATACCATTAAATACTGATTCATTAAATGACTTATCATTTTTACCAGCAATATCATAAACAACAGCAGGCTTAATATCAGCTTGGGCAATTGATGTCGTTAGGACAACTGCAGTAGCGATTACCGCTAGGGCAGATTTTTTAATTATTCCGCCAAAATGTGAATGTTTCGTGTTTTTCATTGTGTACTTCTCCTTAGTTGTTAATCTTAATTTTTCAATAGAACAAAAACCATCATTAAAAAAAGACAGTCTAAAAATATCTTTATTGTTAACTCAAGCTTTGTATTGAAAGTATATAGAAATAAAATCTCAAGTTGTTAATATTCTATTCTCGATGATGCCCTTTGTCAAAAAAATTTCAATGTATTTGCAATCATTTTTTTATAACTCTAATAATTAACTATACAAGTCCAATTAATCATTTTTAAATTTAAAAATAATTGTTTACAATAATTGTTAACAAATTTACGCATATAATTAAACAACTTTCAAATAATCATTTAAATATTGACCTATGAGTTCAACGCTTAAACAAAATTCAGGAGAAGTAGTCGATCTAGTTTTTGAAGCAATTCTCAAGAATAAGCTCAAACCTGGAGTTAAACTTTCAGAAATATCGTTTCAAGAAGAGTTTGGTTATAGTCGCTCAGTGGTTAGGCAGGGCTTTGATAAACTAGTTGACTCAGGCCTTTTGATTTATAAGAAGAATCTAGGAGTGAGGGTTGCTTACCCAACTGAAGCTGAAACTAAACAAATCTATGAAGCTAGAAAAGCGATTGAAAATGGCGTAATTATGATACTTGTCGATAAGCATCAGAAAAATACGTTAGATCTTTCAGTTATTGATTCACTTATAATTAAAGAGCAGAAGCTCCATCAGAAATCAGAGCGTGAAGAATTAACTCGAATGTCTTGTGATTTTCATCTTACTTTGGCTGAGCTATGTGATAACAAATTTATCGTCGATAGCCTAAGACCTCTTATTCCTCTTAGTACTCTTGCTGCTTCTGTTTATTCAGATCCAAAGTCAAGCTTCTGTTCCTTCTCGGAGCACTATGATTTAGTAGAGGCAATTAAAAGTAATGATCTTAAAAAAGCTTCTGAATCAATCAATATGCATCTAGACCATTGCGTTCAATCGCTTAATTTCAATGATAAAGCGATTAAAAATAATAGTTATAGTCATATATTTAGCTAGAAATTAGTATGAATAAGAAAATCATTCAAAGTCTTAAGAGCTATCCTCGAAATATGGTGGGCTATGGAAAGGATCCAGTCAATCCCAAATGGCCAAATAAGGCCCGCATTGCAGTTCAATTTGTTTTGAATTATGAAGAAGGCGCGGAAAACTCAATTTTGCATGGAGATAACGCATCAGAAGCTTTCCTTTCTGAGATAGTTGGCGCTAAGGCTTATGAAGGTGCAAGGCATATGAGTATGGAGTCTATCTATGAATACGGCTCAAGAGCAGGTGTTTGGAGAATATTACGCCTTTTTAAAGAATTCGATGTCCCAGTAACTATTTTTGCGGTAGCTCTTGCTATCGCTCGTAATCGCGAACTTGCAGATTATTTGGTGGAGCATGATTACGATATTTGTGCGCATGGATTTAGGTGGATAGACTATCAATTTGTAGATGAAAAAACAGAGCGAGAACATATAAAAGACTGCATCTCAGTTTTGACAGAATACTTAGGAAAAAGACCAGAAGGATGGTACACCGGCAGAAATAGTCCAAATACAAGAAGGCTGATTGTGGAAGAGGGTGGCTTTCTTTATGATAGTGACACATATGATGATGATTTGCCTTACTGGTCAAGTGAGTTTGGCGCCGAAAAGAAGCATTTAATTATTCCTTACACTCTAGATGCAAATGACATGAGGTTCGCCTCACCCCAGGGATTTAATTCTGGTGATCAGTTTTTTAATTATTTAAAAGATAGTTTTGACTCTTTATATGAGGAAGGCAAGACTCACCCCAAAATGATGTCAGTTGGAATGCATGCGAGAATATTAGGACGCCCTGGAAGAATTATGGCTATGAAAAGGTTTTTAGAATATGTTAAAACTTTTGATAATGTTTGGCTTTGTTCGCGCAGGGAAATTGCTGACCATTGGTATAAAAACTTTTAAGAAGGTCTAGAGATGGAATTACCCGGAAATTTAGCACAGCAATCTTCAAAGGCCTTTTTAGAAACTTTTGAGAACTTGTATGAACACTCCCCATGGTTTGTAGAAAAATCGTTGCCTTTAGTTTTAGCCGATGAAAAATACAATAGTTTAGAAAAATTTCATGAGTTACTTTCAAATATTATGCTTGATGCAGATTCTGACTTACAGGATAACTTGATAGTTGCCCATCCAACCTTGGCAGGTAAAAAAGCCCAAAATAACGAACTTACTGATTTCTCAACTACTGAACAAAAATCTGCTGGATTAAGTGATTGCTCTGACTCAGAAATTGAGCTTTTTGAAGACCTTAATAGGGAATACTTCGCTAAATTTAACTTCCCCTTTATTATGGCAGTTAAAGAAAAAAATAAATCTGACGTCATTTCACAGTTTAAAAAGCGAAAAGAGAATCCAAGAAGCCAGGAAAGGTCAAACGCGTTAGATGAAATCAATAAAATAGCTTGGCTAAGAATTAAGGAGATTTATGAAATTTGATAACCAGATTGATGTTGCCAGTGCCAGCTTTGGTACTAAAGTAATTTACTGTAGTGATGAGTTTTTTGCTGACTCAGGCCGCATGCTTCAATCAAGCGATCCTGTTTGGGTTGAAGATAAATACGATATAAATGGTAAGTGGATGGATGGCTGGGAGAGTCGAAGACGGCGTGATGGGAAAAATGACTTTTGTTTTATTAGGTTAGGCGCCGAATCTATTATCAGTAACTTTAATATTGATACAACTCACTTTACTGGAAATTTTGCGCCCGGAATTTCAGTTCAAGGGTGCTCTGTACCGGGAGGCACTACTGATGATTTAGTTGTCGATGGCACTGCAGTTACAGAATGGTTTGATCTTGTTACTAAAGAAACCCTAGAGGGTGATTCAAAAAATTTATTTACTAGTGCTTCATCAAAGCCACTTACGCATCTAAAAATTACATTACTCCCAGATGGCGGGATTGCTCGTTTCAGGGCGTATGGAGAGGTATGGGTTAATGAGAAGAAATATGAAATTAATGGTACGAACGTAATATCCAAGGAAAGTGGCGCTAAAGCGATCTTTGCTAATGATGAACACTTTGGAAGCTTAAGTAATGTTTTAGAAAAGCATGAGCCTTTAAGTATGGCTGATGGCTGGGAAACAAGGCGAAGAAGAAAGCCTGGCAATGATTGGGGAATTATTGCACTTTCTAAGCCTGCGACTGCTGAGCAAATTGTAGTTGATACGAAATTTTTTAAAGGCAATTTTCCAGATACTTTTTCAATATCAACTTCCAATTCACCAGGTGAAAATGACAAAACTTTGAAGGAAAATAGTAAAACTTGGAAAAAACTTATTGAGGGAAAAAAACTTAGGATAAACCAAATGCATGTTTTTAAAGGTTCGGACATACTGCATAATGATGTGTTTACACATATACGTATTGATATATACCCAGATGGTGGTATTGCTAGATTACAACTTATTGGAAAATTTATATAAGTATGAATACTTTAAAGCTTACTCCTGAAGCCTTAACTGCAGAAAGTTTTCAACTGTTTGGTGAGGTAGTTAGTATTAAAAACAAAGAGCCTATTGTAATTAATGATGGTTTTGCATCTAAGTTCCCTGATGTTGTCAAATTAGACACTAAAGAAGAGGAGGGCGAAACAAGTGTCCATATCTTTGTTGCTAAGAAGAGGCAGTTTCCTCTTCAAATTTCTATGCTCGAAAATCATCCTTTTTTTAGTCAGACATTTATTCCAAAAAATAATACGCCTTTTATAGTTGTTGTTGCTCCTCCGTCCGAAGAGCCTGTAATTGAAAATATTAAGGCTTTTATTACTGATGGTGATCAAGGTATTAGTTATTTTCGTGGAGTTTGGCATTTTCCATTAATTAGTATGAATGATAATTCTGAGTTCATTGTTTTGGATAGAAAAAATAATATAGATGTTGATACAATTGAACAATGTATTGTCAAGTCTATTGATAATATTGATATAACTTTAGAGTTAAGCTTATGATGCAAATATATCTATTGGGCTGGTTAGGTTTGGCTTTGAAATTACTCCATATAATCGCAGGTATAGCTTGGATTGGAGCTTCCTTTTATTTTAATTGGCTTGAAAATAAACTTGATCGATTAAATAATAGAGATGAGATAGCGGGCAACTTATGGGCGGTTCATGGCGGTGGATTTTATCACTTAGAAAAATATAAGAAATATCCACAAACCCTCCCAGAGCCTTTGCATTGGTTTAAATGGGAGGCATATGTTACTTGGCTTTCTGGAATTTCACTGCTTTCAGTTGTGTATTATTTTAATGCGGGTTCCCGCTTACTAAGTTCAGATAGCTCAATATCAGCTTCATATGCTGTTGGCTTAAGTCTCTTAGGGTTATTGCTTTTTTGGCTTATCTATGATCTTTTGTGTAAGTCAAAGTTGGTTACTAAATCAGCAATTTTTATAACTATTATCTTTATAGTAATTGCATTTTTTGCATATTTTTATAGCAATATTTTTAATCCTAAAGCAGTTTATATGCAAATAGGCTCAATGATTGGAACCGTAATGGTTGCCAATGTTTTCTTTGTTATTATTCCAGTTCAAAAAAAATTAGTTGATGCTTGTGAAAACTCTACTGAAGTTAGTTTAGAGCTTGGAAAAATCGGCTATCTTCGCTCTCGTCATAACAATTACTTTACCCTGCCAGTTTTATTTATGATGATAAGTGGACATTACCCTTCAATTTATAGTGGCGATTATGGTTGGTTGATATTAATGGCTGTTATTGGAATTTTAGTAATGATTCGTCATTACTTTAATCTAAGAGGAGTTGGTAAAGCTAAAAATAGTCTAATTGCGATTATAGTTCTTTCAACGTTTGCACTTATTTATGCTTTAGCGCCAACTCATAGTAAAGTCCAAGATCAAAACCAAGAGATTGTTACTGTTGCGCAGGCGCAAGCCATAATCGAAAAACATTGTGTGAGTTGTCACGCTGCAAAGCCAACTAATATGGCATTTTCAGTTGCCCCTAATGGCATCATGCTAGATACAACCAAAAAGATTGTTGCTCATAAGGCGCAAATATATCAACAAGCAGTTTTGTCTAAAGCAATGCCTTTAGTTAATAGTACAAATATGACAGATGATGAAAGGGAGAAGCTTCGAATTTGGATTGAGGCAGACTAATGAGTAAGAGCAATTTTTATCGTGGCTCCATATACCACTGCATTGAAAGTAATGGAAAATTAGAGCCAATCTACATTAAAGATGGCCTTATGGTTGTGGATACTAAATCTGGATGCATTATTGAAGTGGGTAATTACACAAGCATTGCTTCTAAGTGGCCTCAATCAGAATCATTAACTCACTTTAAAGATGGCTTAATAATGCCTGGCTTTATTGATACGCATGTCCATTATCCGCAATACAAAGTTATAGCGTCTTTTGGGACAAGTTTATTAGAGTGGTTGAAAAAATATACCTTTGTCGAAGAGCAAAAATTTATAGACTCAGATTATGCAAGTCAAGTTGCCGAATTATTCCTTGATGAGTTAGTTAAAAATGGCACGACAACTGCAATGACTTTTTGCACTTCTCACAAACAGTCTGTCGATGTATTTTTTGCAGCGTCTGAGAAAAGAAATCTTCGAATGGTTGCTGGCAAAGTTATGATGGATAGAAATGCACCTAAAGCCCTTTGTGACTCCCCTGAAGATAGTTATATCGACTCTAAAGAGCTAATAGAAAAGTGGCACAATAAAGGCCGTCTAAGCTATGCTGTTACACCTAGATTTGCTCCTACATCAAGTACCGAACAGCTTTCTGAAGCTGCAAAACTACTAAATGAATATCCTAATAATAGTGATTCTAAAGGAGTACTCCTCCAAACACATCTTAATGAAAATGACAAAGAAATTGAATGGGTGAAGGAGTTATTTCCGGAATCAAATAACTATTTTGATGTCTACCATGACCATGGCCTTACAGGCGCTAACTCAGTGTTTGGCCACTGTATTTACAACACTGATGAAGAGTATCTACGGATGGCTGAAACAGGTTCAAAAGTCTCTTTATGTCCAACCTCTAATCTTTTCTTAGGTAGTGGGTTGTTTCGCCTAGATAAGCTAGAGAGTTTTGGTATAGATACAGCACTCGCGTCAGATGTGGGAGGAGGAGATAGCTTTTCAATGTTTAAAGTTATGAACGAGGCTTATAAAATATGTCGGCTTAACGACTATAGTTTAGATCCAATAAAAGCATTTTATCTAACAACTTTGGCGGCTGCAAAAGTGTTAAATTTAGATGATAGAATCGGTAATTTCGAAGTTAAAAAAGAGGCTGATTTTATTGTTATTGATTTAAATGCAACAGAATTAATCAGCCAAAAAATGAAAACTGCTTCAAGCATTGGCGACATATTATTTAATTTAATGACTTTGGGAGATGATAGACTAATTGATGAGGTCTACATTTTAGGTCAGAGAACTTATAAAAAATAAGGAAGAATTATGGGAAAGCTTACAACACATATACTAGATACAACTTTAGGCACTCCAGCTGAAATGGTGAATATAAATTTATATAGAAGAGTGGGTTCTAATTCAGAGCACATTATGTCCACTCAAACTAATAAAGATGGAAGGTGTGATGAGCCTTTATTATCAGAAGATAATTTTCAAGAGGGTTGTTATGAGATTGAATTTTCAATTGATAGTTATTATGAAGCTAAAAGAATCAACTGCCCCTTTTTAAAAGACGTAGTAATTCGTTTTTACATTTCAAATAAAGATGAGAATTATCACGTTCCCTTACTAATATCTCCATTTAGTTATTCAACCTACCGAGGCAGTTAGTGAGATTTTTACTTAATCAAAACCTTAGTTCTGTTGATCTTGGTGAAATTAATCCCAATACGACAGTGCTTGAGTGGCTTAGAGGTAATCAATTAGTTGGAAGCAAGGAAGGTTGTGCTTCTGGAGATTGCGGCGCTTGTACTGCTGTTATTGGAGAGCTGGTTGTTAATAATATTGCAACTGAAATTAAATATAAAAGTATAAATACATGTATTGCCTTAGCCTATAGTTTAATTGGAAAGCACTTAGTAACTGTCGAAGGGTTAGCTGAGGGTGATAGACTTCATCCAGTTCAAAACGCTATGGTTTTAGAAAATGGTTCACAATGTGGTTTTTGTACACCTGGATTTGTAATGTCATTATTTGCTTTATATCATAACGAGAATAGTACGAATCTTACTCAAATTAATGAGGCCTTATCTGGTAATTTGTGCAGATGTACGGGGTATAAGCCAATAATTTCAGCTGCCTTCTTAGCAATAAATGAAAAAAATACAGAACCTCTGGACTTTTATAAAAAAAATCAAAAACAACTTAAAGAAGCTCTTATTAAGTTAAGTGACCCCAAAAACATAAGTGTTAGTTTTACCAAGGGCGAAAAAGTCATTAATTATGATGCTCCTAGTAATTTAGAAGAGCTGTCCAAGGTATTAAGTAATAACTCCTCAGCAAAAATTGTAGCCGCTGGTACAGATTTAAATCTTGAAATTACTCAGTCAATGCAAGAGTTTTCACACCTGGTTAGTGTTAATCGAGTGCCTGAATTAAAGAGCATCAGTGACAATGGTCCTGATCTAGAAATTGGAGCCGCAGTTAGTTATGAAGATGCCGCTTCTATTTTGATTAGTTACTGGCCAGATCTGGATTCATTTTTACAACGCTTTGCGTCACTTCCAATAAAAAATTGGGCTACTATTGGCGGAAATATCGCCAACGCTTCACCTATAGGTGATATGCCTCCGGTCTTAATTGCATTAGATGCAAAACTAAAATTGAGAAAAGGCTCAAAAGTTCGTACTATTAATCTTGAAGAGTTTTTTATAAGCTATAAAAAAACCTCTCTAGATGAATCAGAATTTATTGAGAGCATAATAGTTCCGAAGCCAAATGAAAATGAAAGGCTAATTACTCATAAGATTTCAAAGAGGTATGAAGATGATATTTCTGCGGTCTGTATGGCTCTCAAAGTTATAACCAAGGACTCTCATCCAGTATCAGTAAAAATTGCACTAGGCGGCATGTCAGGGATACCTCAAAGAGCAATTGAACTTGAAAAGGTAATGCTTGATAACTGGAATAATGATGAAATAGTGCTTGCCTCATACGACGCATTAAAAAGTGAATTTTCTCCATTTTCAGATGTCAGGGCTTCCTCCGAATATCGTTTGCGTGTTACCGCAAATTTAGTCAAAAAATCTCTATTGATGTTAAAGGGCCTTCCTGTAGAAAATCTTGCTCATTTTTCTATGACAAATAAATTATAGGAGTGCCATAAAAATTAATAAGACTAATAAAAATTTAAATAAATCGAATAGTCCAATTGGCATTTCAATTGCGCATGATAGTGCTCACATGCATGTTCAAGGAAGCGCTAAATATATTGATGATATGCCTGAGCCAAGTGGTACTCTTCATGTTGCGTTTGCATTAAGTGATGTTGCCTATGGAAAAATTAATAGTATTGATATTAAGAGCGCTAAAAAATCTGAAGGCGTCCACAGCATTCTCCTTGCAAAAGATATTAAGCATCTGCACATTGGAGCAATTGTTCATGACGAGCCAATTCTAGCTGTAGATGAGGTTTTATTTTTTGGCCAAGCAATTGCTGCTGTTCTTGCTGACAGCCATGAAAATGCAAGGAGGGCTGCGGCATTAGTTAGCTCTGATATTGAAGAGCTTGAGGCTATAGTCACTATTGATCAGGCAATGTCTAAAAACAGCTTTCTTGATGAACCACTGGTTGTAAGTACTGGAGATTCTTTCAAGGCTATCAATTCAGCGCAAAATAAATTAACTGGAAATCTTTCAATTGGCGGCCAAGAGCATTACTACCTTGAAGGCCAGGTGGCAATTTCTATTCCAACAGAAGACAACGAGATGGTGGTTCATTCATCAACTCAAAATCCAACGGAAGTTCAGCACTTAGTAGCACATGTTTTGGATGTCCCTCAAAATGCTGTTGAAGTTATTACAAGAAGAATGGGAGGAGGTTTTGGAGGAAAGGAGACTGACTCGTCACAGATTGCATGTATTTGTGCAATATTTTCCCAACAAACCAACCGCTCAGTTAAAGCTAGATTATCGAGAAGGGATGATATGTTGTTGACCGGCAAACGACATGATTTTGTTGTAAATTATGAGGTTGGTTATAGTAATGAGGGTTTAATTCAAGGCGTTAAGATTGACCTTGCTGCAAGGTGTGGATATTCACTTGATTTATCAAAAGCTATTGTTTCTCGCGCATTATTTCATGCAGATAATACTTATTACATTCCAAATGCAACTTTTACAGGCTTTTTGTGTAAAACAAATACCGCATCAAACACCGCGTTTAGAGGATTTGGCGGCCCTCAAGGTATGCTTGCTATTGAAAATATTATTGAAGAAATTGCTACTAGTATTGGAGTAGATGCAATAGAAATTAGAAAGCTTAATTACTATCAAAAAAATACAAAAAATATTACTCCGTATGACCAAGTCATTGAAGATAATATTATTAATGAACTATCCAGTGAGCTCATTGAAGATAGTAATTATTTAAGTCGAAGAAAAAATATTTCTCAATTTAATAAAGAGAATAAATATTTAAAGAAGGGACTGGCTTTTTCTCCTGTTAAATTTGGCATCTCATTTACAACGCAGTTATTAAATCAGGCAGGCGCGTTGGTTAGTATCTACAGAGATGGCAGTATCCACTTAAATCATGGCGGCACAGAAATGGGCCAGGGTCTGTTTATTAAGGTCGCTCAGGTGGTTGCTAATGAATTTGGAGTTGATATAGAACGCGTAAAGGTTTCTGCAACATCTACAGCTAAGGTGCCAAATACCTCTCCAACAGCTGCCTCTTCAGGTTCTGATTTAAATGGAATGGCAGCAAGAGAAGCGTGCCTTAGGATCAAGAAAAATTTAACTGAATTTGCAGTAACTCATTTTTCTTGTAACAAAGAGGATGTGAAGTTTCTTAATTCTTTTATTATTGTAGGAAGCAAAAAGATACTATTCAACGAGTTTGTTTCACTGGCATATGTTAATCGTGTGGAACTATTTAGCAATGGTTTTTATAAGACACCAAAAATATTTTTTGACGCAATCAAGCAAAAAGGCCATCCCTTTTATTATTACTCTTATGGAGCATGCGTAAGTGAAGTTATAGTTGATTGTTTGACGGGAGAGTACAAGCTTCTAGCTGTCGATATTCTGCATGATGTTGGAGCCTCCCTTAATCCTGCAATAGATATTGGTCAAATAGTTGGTGGGTATATTCAAGGAATGGGTTGGCTGTGCTCTGAAGAGTTGAAGTGGAGTGAATCAGGAGCACTTCTGACTACAGGTGCATCGACCTATAAGATACCTGCGATCGGCGATACTCCTGAACATTTTGAAATCAAAATTAAGCCAAATATTTCTAATCATGAAAATACAATTCATAAATCTAAAGCGGTTGGAGAGCCTCCTCTGATGCTTGCGATATCAGCTTGGTTGGCGATAAAAAATGCTATTTATAATGCAGATAATGATATTCAAACTGGCCTAAATGCTCCTGCAAGTTTTGAGCAGGTATTCTTTAATCTCAATAAGAATCTTAAGTAATAGATTATGAATAGTTGGTTGAAGCCAGTTAAGACGGCAATTGCTTTAAATAATGGCTTTGTGTTGTTAACAATTATTGCAACTAAGGGCTCAACTCCTTGCTCAAATGGAGATAAGATTGTTTACTCTGGGGGTGAGTCTGTCTTTGGAAGTATTGGCGGTGGTAATTTAGAATTTAAAGCTTTATCTTTTGCTGAAGAATTATTAAGTCTCAATTCTAATGGCATTTATTTAAAAAAATATCCTCTTGGTGCCTCACTTGGACAGTGTTGTGGAGGTTATGTGAAGGTCATGTTTGAAAGTTTTATTCAATCTGACTCAACAAATTCATGGATCGAAACAGTATCAAGCTTACTTCAAGATAGCGAAGATTTTGTAGTTGCTACAATTGTAGATAGTAATTCTAAAATTGAATTTGGTAGTAAAAAATTTGTATATTTAAATGGAAATTCTACCCCAGTAATTGACGATAAAGAAATCTCTAGTTTGATTGATAAAAATGCTAAAGATCTTTTATTACTTTCTGATAGTCCTACTATAGTGCAATTTAAAGATCAATCAGGCTCTGTAACTGACATCTGCTTTGAAAAAGTCTTGACTAGCGAAGTACAGTCAGTAGTAGTGTTTGGGGCTGGGCATATTTCAAGAGCTCTGATGCCAATTTTAATTAACTTGCCTATAAAGATTTATTGGGTCGATGACAGGGCTGAACAATTTGATAAATATCAAGGAGATACGTCTCAAATAGATATTATTTGCGATGATTTTGTGCAAAGTATTCCAGACTTACCAGACAGTAGTTATTGCCTAGTAATAACATACAGCCATCAAATTGATTTTGAGATTTGTGAAAAAATGATTACACAAAACAACTTCAGCTATTTGGGTATGATTGGTTCAGAAATTAAGGGGAAAAAATTTAGAGATCGTTTCCATCAAAAGAACTATTCTGAGGAAGTGATTAATAAGTTTATCTGTCCAATAGGCGATAAACAAAAATTCTTAAAATCACCCGCTGCAATTGCTGTAACTATTGCAATGGATTTAATTAACTTTATAGAACATAAAAGACAACTTGAATCTGTATGAAATATCAATTAGAAGTATCCAATATTACTAAATCTTATGGAGATTTAAAGGCTAATGATAATGTTTCACTTAGCATAAAAGATTCAAGTATTCATGCTTTGCTTGGAGAAAATGGAGCTGGCAAGTCAACTTTAGTGAAAATTATATATGGCTCATTAACGCCAGACAGTGGTGAAATGAAGTGGGCTAACAATAACTATAGCCCTAAAAGTCCTTTTCAAGCTAGAGAAAATGGAATAGCGATGGTCTTTCAGCACTTTTCATTATTTGAATCTCTAACTGTTGAAGACAATATAATTCTTGGGCTTGATGGTATAGGTCTTAATGAAAATTTTTCTGAACAAATAATTAAGTATTCAAAGCAATATGGTTTAGATATTAATCCACAACAAGTTGTTGGTGACCTATCTGTTGGAGCGCGGCAACGTGTAGAAATTATTCGCTGCTTAATGCAAAACCCAAAGTTACTTATTATGGATGAGCCTACTTCAGTGTTGACCCCTCAAGAGGTGGCTGATCTATTTGTAACGCTTAAAAAGCTTGCAGCAGATGGCTGCGCTATCTTATATATTTCTCATAAGCTTGAAGAGGTTCGTGAAATATGCAGTGAAGCAACAATTTTAAGAGGTGGTAAATTAGTGCAAAGCTGTATTCCTCAGGAACACAGCCAAAAAGAACTAGCAGAAATGATGATTGGAAAAAAACTAACCGAACTCGCTAGAACTAATATAACTGTTGGTGAAAATATTTTTTCAATCGACAATTTAAGTCGAAAAAGTGATGACATATACGGCGTTAATCTTGAAAATATAGCCCTAAAGATGAGTAAGGGAAGTATTGTTGGCATAGCAGGGGTTGCTGGAAATGGTCAAGATGAGTTGATGGAGTTACTTATTGGTGAAATTTCCTCACCTAAATCAACTTTGAATTTTAATGGTCAAGATATTGGCGCTCTAAACTCGCATGAAAGAAGACAGCTTTCTATGTTCTTTGTTCCAGAAGAAAGACTTGGGCATGGGGCAGTTCCAGATATGTCTTTAGATGAAAACATGTTGCTCAGTAGGCCGGATGCAACAGAGATGACGAGTCGTGGCGTTATTGATTGGACAAAGGTTGCAACTCACTCAAAAAAAGTAATTGATACTTTTGACGTACAAACGCCTTCGAGCAGAATGCTAGCTAAATCACTTTCTGGTGGAAATTTACAAAAATTTATGGTTGGCAGGGAGCTTATTCAAGACCCAGAGTTGTTAATTGTTGCTCAGCCAACTTGGGGAGTTGATGCTGGCTCTGCTAATAATATTCATCAGGCTTTGATAGAGCTTGCCGATAAAGGCTCTGCTATATTAATTATCTCTCAGGATTTAGACGAAATATTAAGTCTGTGTGAACAAATTCATGTCCTATCTGAAGGAAAACTTTCTGATGCGGTGGATATGAAAAGTAATGGCTTAGAGAAGATTTCTCAGCTAATGGTTGGTGGTAAAAAAGAAAAAAATTCTAAGTTAATTGTTGGAGCGAAGACTGATGATTAGACTTATCCCAAGAGTTGAAAATTCTACAGCGATGGTTCTATTGTCGCCTTTACTGGCTTTAACGCTGACTGCTTTATCTGCTTATTTAATATTTATTTTTGTTTTGGTTGATATTCCAGTCTCAAGTGTTTTCTTCACCTTATTTATAGAGCCTTTAATTGATTCTTACTATTTTTCAGAATTATTAGTTAAGGCTGCACCTTTGATGATTATCGGTCTTGGCCTGTCCATTGGATTTAGAGCGGGTATTTGGAATATTGGCGCAGAAGGTCAATACGTTATGGGAGGAATTGCAGGCAGCGCCGTAGGTTTATATTTTTATAATGTTGAGGCTTTATGGCTGCTTCCATTGATGACTATAGCGGGTATTTTAGGAGGTATGTTTTATGCTGGTATTGCAGCCTTTCTTCGAATTAAATATCAGGTCAATGAAATCTTGGTAACTTTAATGCTTACTTATGTTGCTGTTTTATTTTTAAGCGCAATGCTTCAAGGGCCATTGCGTAACCCATCGGGCTTTAATTTTCCAGAAAGTAGGATTTTTCATGATAGCGCTATGCTCCCGATTATTTGGGAAGGTACGCGATTACATATTGGTTTAATTGTTGCTATTATTCTTTCACTTGTTGCTTGGTTTGGGATCAAAAAACATATGTTTGGTATGCAAATTAAAATTTCAGGTAGCGCTCCTCGTGCCGCAAAATTTGCTGGATTTGATGACAATAAAACGGTTTGGTATTCGCTGCTTATATCGGGCGGACTTGCAGGTCTTGCAGGACTCTTTGAGGCAGCAGGACCTGCTGGGCAGCTAACTCCAGGATTGCCCGCATTTTATGGCTTTACTGCAATCATTGTCGCATTCTTGGCTAGACTCCATCCAGTTGGAGTTTTATTTTCAGCACTACTAATTGCCCTTAGTTATGTTGGGGGTGAAAATGTGCAAATTGAATACAATTTGCCAAGCTCGATAACTCAAATTTTTCAGGGCATGCTGCTGTTTTATTTTCTTGCATGCGACATATTGATCAAATATAAAGTTGTACTTTTTAAAACTAAAAACTAAAGATTATGAATGAAAGCCTATTTATTAACATTATTATTGGGATAAGCATTGCTTCCGTGCCCCTTATTTTTGCAGCTATTGGTGAATTATTAGTAGAGCGTTCAGGCGTTCTAAACCTAGGGGTTGAAGGCATGATGATTGTTGGAGCGCTCCTCGGCTTTGTGGTTATGGCCCATACTCAAAACCCTTATTTAGCAGTTCTTGCTGCAATGCTTGGCGGAATGGCCATAGCGTCCATTTTTGCTTTTTTGACTCAATTCCTGCTTACAAATCAGGTTGCAACTGGACTTGCTTTAACTCTTTTTGGTTTAGGTTTTGCTGCTTTTGCAGGGAGAGGATATACAGAGGAAACAATTCAGCTCATCACTGCAGTTCCAATTCCGTATTTATCTGATATTCCTTATTTAGGTCCCTTACTTTTTTCGTTTAATCCTCTCGTGTATTTGTCATTTTTTATGGTTTATTTGGTTTGGTGGTTTTTATTTAAGACTAAGCAGGGTTTAATCTTACGTGCTATTGGAGATAATCATGATGCGGCCCATGCAATTGGCCATAACGTTGTTCGTTACAGAGTAATGGCTATTTTATTTGGCGGCGCTATGGCTGGAATTGGAGGTGCATTTTTATCACTCGTTCAAGTTCCTATATGGGGAGAAGGCATGACTGCTGGTAGGGGATGGATTGCTTTAGGACTTGTTGTTTTTGCCTCATGGCAGCCTTTTAGGATTATATTTGGAGCTATTTTATTTGGAGGAATAACTATCCTTCAGATTCATGCACAAGGATTAAATATAAATGTAAGTGCGCAATATCTATCCATGCTTCCTTACTTGGCAACTATTGTTATTCTTGTTAGTCTTAGGATAAGATTAAAAAATAAAACAAATCGCACAGTTCCTAATTGTTTGGGTAGAATATTTCATTCAACAACTTAGTTTGCTGAATAAGATTTTGTATGAAGTAAAAAAAAGTAAGAAAAATTGATAAATAACTTAAAGGAGAATAAGTATGTCTAATCGAAGTTTGTTGAGTGTTGTGAAGCTCTCAATATTAAGCGTAGTTTTAGCATTTACTAGTAATGTTTATGCTGACCCTGTTAAAGCTGCTTTTGTATATATTGGCCCAACAGGAGACCATGGGTGGACTTTTGCACATGATCAAGGCGCAAAATATGTAAAAGAAATGATGGGTGATGACGTAATCGTCACAACTGTTGAGAGTGTTGAGGAAAACTCAGATTCAGAGCGTGTTATTACGAGTCTTGCCAGAAAAAATGATATTATTTTTACAACATCATTTGGTTACATGAACCCTACAGTAAAGGTTGCGGCGCGTTATCCAGATGTTAAATTTGAACACGCAACAGGCTATATGCGTCCTACTGATAATATTTCCACTTATTCTGCGAGATTTTATGAAGGAAGACACGTTATTGGTAAGATTGCTGGAAGAATGACAAAGACTAATGTTATTGGTTATATTGCATCTTTCCCAATCCCTGAAGTAATCAGAGGTATTAACTCTGCTTATCTAGCTGCTAAGTCGGTAAACCCTGATATTGAAATCAAGATTGTTTGGGTTTATTCTTGGTACGATCCAGGTAAAGAAGCTGATGCTGCCAATGCTCTTATTGCGCAAGGTGCGGACATTCTAATGCAACACACTGATTCAACTGCTCCTATGACAGTTGCTGAAGAGAAAGGTGTTTATGCTTTTGGACAAGCTTCAAACATGCGTGAGTGGGGTAAAAATGCTCAATTAACTGGAATTATTGATGATTGGGGTCCTTATTACTTAGAGCGTGTTCAGGCTGTTAAAGATGGCACTTGGACTTCAACTGATGTCTTCCATGGAGTTGATTCAGGAATGGTTAAGTTTGCTCCTCTGAATAAGTCAATGCCTTTTGAAGTTAGAAATGAAGCTTCAAATGCAATTATTGATTTGTCAATGGGTGCGATTCATCCATTTACAGGTCCAATCAATAAGCAAGATGGTAGCGCATGGTTAGCAGAAGGTGAAACTCCACCTAACTTTCCTGACCTACTTACAATGGACTTTTATGTAGAAGGTATTGACGCTAAGTACCCTAACTAATAAAGGTTTATTAAGTAATATTACTAATCGC
>Ga0209383_1001083_pt1 | contig 17604 bp, 30 predicted proteins | sample CoawatmetaG02DNA_FD_187510 | JGI IMG/M metagenome (GOLD analysis project Ga0209383, IMG submission 187510) | Marine microbial communities from the West Antarctic Peninsula - Coastal water metaG029-DNA (SPAdes) (version 2) | ecosystem: Environmental > Aquatic > Marine > Coastal ... | reverse complement strand
AAGTATTGGGTATTGGTGTTATCGGTGGATTTGTATTCACTACATCTTTAGGGATATGGTGGGTCTTACATAAGACTATCGGTATTCGTGTAGGTAAAGAAGAAGAATTAGTCGGCTCTGATATGTATGAAGGTACAGGAAATGCTTACCCAGAATTTATGGATAAGTGACTTGACAAAGTAAGGTAAATAAGGTATAATACAGTATGTTTAATCATTTGAATGTGAAGTTGCCTCCTATAAGCGCAACAACAACTGATGGTGTTCGTCTTTATGAAACACCAGAAGGAAATAAGTATCCATCAATCACAACTATTCTATCAGTCCGTAATAAGTCTGGGTTGATGGAATGGCGTAAACGTGTAGGTGATAAGACTGCAAACTATATTGCTGGTAAGGCTGCTGCAAGGGGAACTAAGGTTCACCATATGTGTGAAGACTACCTTAATAATATGAGTATAAACTTTCCAACCAAATGGGATAAGCATAAGAAAAATTTTCTTCCATATTGTTTGTTTAATCAACTAAAAAGTAAAGTGTTTGCAAATATAAATAACATTCATGCACAAGAAGCAGGACTCTATAGTGATAAATACAAGGTGGCAGGTAGAGTTGATTGTATTGCAGAGTACAATGGTGTACTGTCTATTATAGACTTTAAAACATCAACAAAAGAACGTAGTGACGATTGGAATGAAAACTATTACATTCAGTGTTCAGCATATGCAGAGATGTATGAGGAACGTACAGGTACAGAGATAGAACAGATTGTTATTCTATGTGTAACCGAAGATGGTACTGTACAAGAGTTTGTAAAAGAGAAGTATGATTACCTTGATGCATTGGTAGAAACCGCTGCAGAATGGAGAAAGAAAAATGAAACACCTAATGATACTAATAGTAGCAATATATCTACTAGTATCCTCGACAAATTTAGCGTTAGCAAATAGTAGTGGAAAAATAAAAGAATGGAGTAACGGAGATTTAATTGCCGTTGTTAGTATTTGTAGAGATGAAGAAACAATACTAAAAGTTGCAAGGGCTGACACTATATCAGAAGAAAAAGTGATAAGTATAATTCGTGGACTTAATGCGGTAGGAGAGTGTTTGAGATTATCAAAACCTCTATTATTTCATATTGAATCATCATTAATTGCATATAAAGATTTTAATGGAATTGATTCCTTAGTATTAGGTGTGAATGGAAAAACAGATAATTTTCTGGGTTTTGTTCTTGCTGCTGGTGTGTTTGTTGAGAAGAAAAAAATTAAGGGCCAAGACGTTTAGGGTATTGACAAATTACTATTAGTATGGTATAAATAGTATACAATTTGATGATACGAATTGAGAACTGAACTGGACTTGGGGGCAGTACCCAACGCCTCCACCAAAAGGAGACTAGAGTGTTAAAGGTAATAATAGGGGATTCTGATGAAGAGCCCTCTAGTAAAAGAAGTAAGTAAGTGGATGTTTAAGGCATATATCGTTTGGAGTATATGTGCAGACATAACCTTACTTGCAGGGATAATTTACCTAGTCTTTTTTTGATGGGGGCGAAACAGGATCGACAGGCAGGGACGGATGAGTGGAGAATTGTCGGATGACTGCGTTATTGGTCAAATTAGTAAATGCAAACGATAATATTGCATATGAGGATTTCGCACTAGCTGCGTAATCTGTCGGGGTTCGGGAGACACCTTGCAACAGAAGTCTCCCACTTTATTTAAAAGGGTATTGACATATATGTATTGTTATGTTATACTCTGTTATAATACGAATTTAAGTGACGGGAACCTATTCCTATATCGACACTTAATGAGTTTGGTAGTTCTCTTTATAGGATTAAAAACTACTATTTTAAAGGTTGGAATACTTTCAACCTATTTGTAATGTTAAGGAAAACATTTAAATGACTACTACTACCACTACCCAGGCCGCCAAGGTCGAAGCCGCACTTGTTAATGGTGCATCACTAACCGCTAAACAGATTACATCACGTTATGGTGTTAAGAATGTTCGTTCCGTGATTAGTAAACTACGTTCAGAAGGTCTTACGATCTATTTGAACAAGCGTGTATCGTCTTTTGACGGTGAGACATATATGAAGTATATGATTGGTACACCGACACGAGCAGTTGTTGCTGCTGGTTATGCAGCACTACGCTCAGCGTAATGTTTAATGTGTGGTGACATAATACACCCGTGGGGGATCATGGTTAATCCCCCAACTTTTATAAATTATAATAGGAATATATAAGATGAGTACTGCTAAAACATTTTCTTTAGAAATTGAAAATATTGCTAAAGAAAAAAGAATCTCTCATATGGAAGCTGTTCTTTGGTACTGTACTAAAGAAGGTATTGAACCAGATACCGTGGGTTCTCTTATCTCTAAAAGTCTTAAAGAGAAGATTGAAGCAAATGCTAGAGATTTAAACTTTCTTCCTAGACAAGCTCAACTCCCAGTGTAATGTACACCATTTATACACAAAAAAATTGCATGTACTGTAATAAGTCAAAAGATTTAATGAAAGAATATAATTATGATTTCATTGAAATATCTCTTGATTATGATAGCAATGCAAAAGGTTTGATGAAAGAACTTGGTCATAAAACTGTACCACAAATATACGATGAAGGAAATATTCATATTGGTGGATATACAGACCTTCTAGAAACTTTTAAAAGTAGATATTCAAATATAAATGATTAAAGGTTTTTTACAGGGAATCATAGTATTAATACCCACGTATATTACAGCGTATTTTACTGATAAAATGATTTACGTTATTCCAATGTTGGCTGCAGCAAGTTTCATTGCTGCTAGTATTGGAAGTAAAAAACTAACACGAAGAGTAGATGAAGAAGCGTACAAAGATGATGGAACCAATTGACGTTTATATAATGTATTGTGCAATGAAGGCTCATTTTAGTAAGACAGATTATGACTTTATTAAGTATGGTGGTAAGACTAAAGTTTCTAGAGATTCTTTCTACAAACGTAAAGACAGACATTTCTTTGTTAAACTATCAAGAAAATATAAAACTAAAATAGAAATTACAAACTATTATGTATCTAACTTTATTAAAGATAAAAAGGGATACATTGCTAACTTTAATGATGAAAACTATAAATTGTGGTTACTTAAAAAAACTAGTTTCTTCGAACATTTTGAAAAAGAGATGCAGCCATTCATTAAAGATTTTGAACCTATATTTCAAGTTAAGGATAACAATCATCCTAAATTATTAAAAGAGTTTTTAGGTAGTAGATTGTCATTAGAAACTATGATAATACTAGATGAGCTAGTAGGATACGGTCAAAGGTGGGATAAACAATTAAAGGATGATATTGTATGGATTGATTTAAAAAAATTGATGAAAAATTACAAAGGGTTCTTGACAATTAACAAGAACAGGTATAGAATGAAACTACTGAAACTTATTGAGGAGTCTAATTAAATGGACGTTACAGTACACTTGGATGGTAATCCTACTATCCGTGAAGAAGGTTTTTTTGAATCTAAAGTTAATAATCTTAATGATAGGATTAAATCTTTAGAGTTTGAAAATGCTAATTTGGATAAAAAGAACGGTGAGCTTAGTGAAAGAGTTGCAAAACTTGCTAGTCGTTTTAATAACCAAAAAGGTTTTCAACCAAAAAGGAATGATCGCTTTAAACGCGATTAAATGGTATGCCGGTGTAGCTCAACGGTAGAGCAATTGCTTTGTAAGCAATAGGTTGTGAGTTCGATTCTTACCACCGGCACCATTAATATGAAAGAGAAAATTATGAAAAATGAAGATAAACTATTAAGGCGAGTAACAGTTGAGTACTATGAATATATTGATGGTGGAGAAGAAAATACACCAGAGACAATTCGTGTGATCAAAAAGAAAACCAAGACAGAAAACTTTTCTACTGGTTCAAGTAAAGGTGATCCTATCGTAACATATATATCAGAGATTTTCTAGTATGGAAGTTAAGTTTGTAGATAAGATGGGGAGTGATCTTTCTGTAGTTAATGCTGCAAGAGTATCATTCTCAAAAACATCTGAATGGGATTCTATTCCAGAGGGTGGTAAGATAGAGGGTTTCTTATCTCATCCAGACGAAAAGTTGATTAATTATCTTGCGAAACATAATCATTGGAGTCCTTTTGGCCATGCATCAATGCAAATCCATGTTAAGGCTCCAGTGTTTGTTGCAAGACAATTAGTTAAACATCAAGTTGGTTTAGTTTGGAATGAAGTATCTAGACGTTATGTTGATAATGAACCTGAGTTCTACGAACCTACAGAATGGCGACTTGCAGCTGTAAATAAGAAACAAGGTTCTTCTAATGAAACTGTAGAATACGATGTAAATTCTGCATATGAATTATGTAAAGAAACATATAATAATATGTTAGAAGCAGGGATTGCACCAGAGATGGCCAGAATGGTCTTACCACAGTCTATGTATACTGAATGGTACTGGAGTGGAACACTTATGGCATTTGCTCGTGTATGCAATCTACGATGTAAACCAGATACACAACTTGAAACTCAAATGATTGCAAATGAAATTGATAAGATAGGAAAAGAATTATTTCCTTATTCATGGGAAGCTTTAAGAAATGGATAAGGTCTTAGTCATAGGTAATGGCGAATCAAGATCGTGGTATAAACCAAAAGTATTAAATGATGTTGTCACTTGGGGCTGCAATGCAATCTACCGTGATGGTGATGTTGATAATCTTGTTTCCATAGATTATGGTATGCAACAGGAAATTTATGATTCTAAATACCAAGATAGTCATACTTGTTGGTTTGCAGATTGGTCTATAATACCATCAGAGGTTGCAGAGATGACACTTATGGGATTTGAGGGCCCTGCATTTATTCATCGTAGTAAAAATAAAACTAGTAATTGTGTAGTGCAAGGAAAAGATCCAGCGACTATACAAGAAAAAATTGAAGAGGCCAAACTACTAAATGCAAATATAGATATGAAAGATATTGAAAAGAAATTTTCAAAAGATGTAGGTATCTGGATTACATATGTTGATGATAACGATCCTGTTAAGAACATAGACTATCCTAGAGGTTGGTCAGCAGGAACTACTGCACTACATCTGGCTTGTCAACAAGGTGCAAAAGAAGTTTATATGTTAGGGTTTGATTTATCTTCTCAGAACGAATCTTTGAATAACATATATAAAGGAACTAGTTACTATTTACCAGCAGATGCAAGGGGATTTAATCCACAAAATTGGGTGAATCAGTTGTTGGCTGTTTTTAGAGAGTTTAAAGATACTCAATTTTATTGGGTTGAACCTAAACACAATATTGGAAGTTCTACTGATAATATTGATATAAGGTACTTGACAAAAGCAGAACTTTGTGATACATTAAGTATACAATAATAAATCGCATATATTCACATAAGGAGAAATACATATGTCACTACAAGCACTAAAAAAGTCCAATTCTTTGGACAAACTACTGGGTGCAGTTCAAACTGAAAATGCCCCCCTAGAAAAGAAGTCCTATACAGATGAACGTCTGTGGAAACCAGTGGTAGATAAATCAGGTAATGGTTATGCCGTTATTCGTTTTCTTCCAGCCGTTGAAGGTGAAGATCTTCCTTGGGCAAAAGTCTGGAACCATGCGTTTCAAGGCCCTACTGGTCAATGGTATATTGAGAATTCTCTTACTACCATTGGACAGAACGATCCTGTATCAGAAATGAACTCTGCATACTGGAACTCTGGTGTAGAATCCGATAAGGAGATTGCACGTAAACAGAAACGTAAGTTGCAATACTTTGCAAACATTCTGGTAATCCAAGATAAAGCAAATCCTCAAAATGAGGGTAAAGTGATGCTTTATCGTTTTGGTAAGAAAATATTTGATAAGTGTATGGAAGCAATGCAACCAGCATTTGAAGATGAGACTCCAGTAAATCCATTTGATTTCTGGGAAGGTGCAGAATTTAAATTGAAGATTCGTAAGGTAGATGGTTATTGGAATTACGATAAATCAGAGTTTGGTGCAGCTTCATCATTGTTTGATAATGATGATGAGATTGAAGCAGTGTGGAATAAACAGTATCCTCTTGCAGAGTTTTCATCTGATTCTAATTTCAAATCTTATGATGAATTGAAGACTCGTTTGGGTACTGTTCTTGCGGGAACTACTACTGTAGGAAACGTAACAACTTTGATGGAAGATGAACCACAAAAAGCAGCTTGGGTAGATACGAAGGAAGCACCAGCTCCAAGTCCTACCGTAACTGTAACAAAAGATGATGAAGATGATACATTATCTTATTTTGAAAAACTTGCAGAAGAAGGATAATTCATAATACACCAAAGAACCCCTCATGGAAACATGAGGGGTTGTTATTATCCTGCGGTTGCTATCATACCAATTACAGCATTAGGTTGTCTAACTGGTGTTGATGTTGTTGTATTTGAAGAACTATTTGCATTAACAACTGATGTTGGAGCATTAACTACGGTTGCTCCAGGGACTGGTGGTGGGGGCCGAGGTTTTAAATCTTCGGCCAAAAAAGCATTAGCTTTAGGCCCTAAAATCTTTGTTTCTAGTTCTAACTTTTTACGTTGCTCTGCTTGCTTTGCTTCCTGTTCTGCTTTTACCTTTTCTAATTTCTTTGCTTCTTCTGCTTCTTTTTCTAACTTCTGTTGTGTTTTTAGAGCTTTTCTTTTTTCTTCAAATACTTTCTGTTCTTCTGCTTTTGCTTTCTTTTCAACTACTTGTTCTTCATCAGTACCGAATATTTTATCAGCTACAAAACCACCACCAATAGAATTTCTTAAAAAAGCTTGAATACCATCTTTAACACTTTGCCACAATTCAGCAAAGTAATCACCAACCATAGTTAATAAACTTGTGATTCCTTCAACAAAATCAAATTTATCCATTGCTTTAGATATATCAGCAAAAGCTTCAATTCCAAATATACTACCTATTTTTCCAATAATCCAAGACAAACCATCTTTAATTGGGTTGAGTATAGCCCCAGCAGCATTTGCAAGGAATGAAACCATAAAAGTTTTTATTGATTCCCATATACTTCCAGTTGCTTGAAATTCTGCATATGCATCTTTTGCTCCTTGAAAAATACCAACAACAGCAGCGTATATAAGCGCAGCAATTCCAGTAAATTTCAACATAGTAGTACCTAATGCCTTCATTGTTCCCAATACTCCTGCTTTACCGCCTCCTGCTAGAGTATTAATAGCTAACTGTTTTAAAAATGATGCTTTCATGAGTCCACCAAATTTCGTAACAGCACCAATTAAAAGTTTTGCTGATGACATAAGTGTTCCAAAAACTAAGCCAGGAGCAAGCGCAGTAACAACACCAAGAATTGCTAGTTTATTATCCATGAGTACAGACATTAAACTCTTTTCACCTTTAAGTGCCAACATAATATCACCAAATAATTTTGCAAGAGATTCACCTATAGGCACAAGAACCTCATCATAAAATGTTGCTAATAGTGGAATAATAGTTTTAGTTAATAGTGCTACCATTTCTTTAAATTTAGGATGATTTAAAAATGCAAGAGCAGCAACAGCTAAACCACCGATTAGAAATTTACTTAAACCACCAAGACCAGACTTTACTTTCTCCATACCTTGTTTTGCAATACCACCAAGAAATCCAGCAGTTTGCTTGAGATAACCCATCATTTTGCTGTCTCTAGATTCTCCTTTACTTTCATCTTCTTCAGCAGCTGCTCCACTTTTATCAGAATCTTTCTTAAATAAATTTAGAAGTTTTGACAAGTAACCACTTTGTTCTTCTCCAGTGTTTGCTGTATCTTCGCCATCTTCTTGGGCATGGTATAGAGCTTGATTTTGATTTATTGTTGCTTGTTGTTCTGTTAATGCAAGATTTTCCCGTCGAGTTTCCCATCCTCTTCTTGCTGATTCACTTCTTTCAAAATTTGATTCTTGCTTACTTTGATCAGCAGCTGCTCGTTCTTCAACAGTCATTAACAATCTGGATGTTTCTTTTTGTGCGGCAACTAGAGCTTTGAAATCTTCAGCCATTACTTGCTATCCTTCTTTCCACCAGAACCAACATAAAGACCAAACCATGCAGCTCCAGCACCTACGATAACACTTACAAATGCACTTTGAGGAGCAGTAGGTTCTGGTAATGCCATGAACCATTCTGTTGTACGCCAAAACATAATTCCATATAGAGTAATCAATGCACGAGGCCAGATACGCCATTTATCAATCCTAGAAGAACTAATATGATTATACCAAGAAGCTTCTTCTGTGGTACTCCTATCTACTTCTATGATGTTGACTTGATCTTTGTTATTTACCATTTTTTAGTTCCTCAATTTTATTTGAGTTGTTTTTTATAGTTGTACTATTATTTATAGGAGTTCGGTCAAAAATTATCTTCTCTAATTTAAGAAAATCAATACGTTCATTTGGAACATATCTCCATATATAATCCCCATCTAATTCACCACCCACCTTAGTGACGCCAAATACTGTCTGTGATATACCTATCTTAACGATTAATGCACGTTCACCATCAATAAGAACATGATCACCCTCTTGAAACTGCTTATTCATGCTAAATGCAAGACCTTTGCTAAACTTAGTCGCAAAGTCTTTAACCATAAATCCAAACACAACAATCAACACCATACCAATATAAGGCAGAATAAATTCTGTTATTTCTATCGCAGCTACATTTGGTGTTATAACGTCCATTATTGTTTAGCCTGTTCCTTCTTTTGCTCTTCTAAGTGTTCTATTAGCAACCCTATATAAACTTCCCTCTCCCAAGGCATCATATTATCCAATTCTGTTAAGCTCCAATTATGGTGTTGTATCATTGCAAAATTAGTTTTATAATAATTAGTCACAGAGTCATGAGAAAGGGCTAACCGAAAAAACTTTGAATACCCTCTATAACTACTTCACCTTTCTTTTTAGTTTTAGGATTAGTAACCTCAATAGAATGAGCAACTTTAGGCATAGTATCAAAGAAATCTGCTAAACCTTGAAATTGCTCAGTAGTAAGACTTTCAATAAACTCATTCAAATCAGATTCAGACATATCTATTTTACTATGTACAGTTTCTCCATCAAGAATCTCATGAATACATTTTTTTATCATAGTAAGAACTTCATCAAATCCTGCATTTTCTCCACCGTCCATACCAACCATATCATTAAGTGTAGGGTAGTTCATTATAATTTTAATCTTATCAGTTATACTAATTTCATTAGTGTGGCCCAATTTCTGATTCACACCAACATCATCTAGATTAAGAGAAGTTTTAACTCTAGTTTCATTATCGTCTGGGCATAGTAAATTTAATTCAATTTTCTCACCTACAGATTTACCTCGTATTCTTAGAAATAAAAATTCAACATCAAACATGGGGACATTAAATGGGTCTATTTTTTCATATGTACAGTTAAAAATAATTCCTGCTAACGCATCACGTATTTGTTTTTCATCTTCTGATTCAGAAGCCATCATTAATACTTTTTGTTCTTTAACTAAGAATGGTCGATACTTGATTTTTTCACCAGTTGATGGTTGCTCAAGTTCGTATACTTGAGACTCTAATTTAGGTAGTGCCATAATTTTTCATCCTTTATTATAATCTATTTAATATTCTAGGTATGTTTCTAGAAATATTTCTTTCCGCTGAGTTTATCACAGTTTCAAATATTCTACCCATTATATCTGGGGCTTGTTGATTTTGATCTAAGTTTGTCCAATACCTAAAAGAGAAAGATACGTTGGTTTTAATAATCTCTGTTGCTTCAGAAGCTGTTAGAGTAGTTGCTGTAATAGTTTTAGGAAACACTTCCCACAACTTCAAACCATAACGTCTTACATCTTGTCTATCTAATAGATATATTTCCATAGAACCTATGTAATCATTATAGTATCCTATGTTCCAAGTCTTTTCATTAAATGCTTGTTTTTGCCAATTTTCAAAAAATACTCTTTCATCCAAACCAGAGCTTGCTTGAAAATCAATTGCAATTTCATCTGCATAAGTTACACCCTCGACTACTTCTCTATTAGGGCCATACACATTATTATCTGCTGCTGTTGTTAGTGTTCTGCCAGGTAATATAACACTCTCTACTCTCAAAGATATATCTCTTACGTTAGAACTTCTTTCTGCATTATTAAATACATTTTCTTTACCACCACCACCTAATTTTGCTGGGCCTTGAATTACTACCTCATATCTATTTGGTACAGCATATCCTTCATTTGAATGAAATGCAGAAAGTATATCATTCATTACACCAAAAGATGTACTCTCTATAAAACTTGCAACTGTCATTAGATCATTCCCCTAGAATCAGACCATACTGATTTTGATGATGCTTTCTTAAATCTCTGTACAGGTAATAATGCAGCTATCATAAATTCATCTGCATCTATTCTGCGAAATTGCGACTTTGTTTGACCGGACAAATATTTATGTATAGTTGGTTGTATTAGTTTTATTTTTTTAAGTTTTTGATAATCAACAATCAACTTTGTACTTTCATCAAATTGTGTGTTATTAGAGAAATCAACCAATCTATCTAATAGTTTAATTCTTAATGGTAATGGTAAATAGTGAAAGTTAATTCCTAAAAAACCATCTTTGTAACGCTCTATCGGTAGAACCAGAGGAAATGTATCGTAGTAAGGAAGTTTCTTCTTGAACTTAGGATCATAGAAGAACATATTCAACTTACCAATAAATGGTTTATTATCTCTCTTACCATCTCGTATCAAATCTAAAGCAACGGGCTTACCAAACTCTTTGATTTTATCTTTGTACCATTGGGTGGATTTTGGTCTACCACCAGCTGCATCTAGAACGCTTTTTATGAATTTTGACTGTGCCATATGACTATTTATACTTTATGTTTAGATGATCTTCTGTTAATATCTTAAACTCCATATCATTATTATTACACCATTCTGTAGCATATTTCCACTTTGATTCATTAATACCCCAAGTTTTAACTTCTCCATACCAGCCTCTGGTTTTTCTTTTCGGTTGTTTTGGTGGTGGAGAACATTGCTTCTTAGGTTTTACCTCAATAATAAACTTCTTAATAGAACCATCAGTCTGTTTAGTTTTTATGTAGAAATCTGGAAAATAACGATGTATTCTACCATCCCAAGGAGACAGATATGGTATAATAATCTCTTCACTTCCCCACTCAAGTATAGAGTTATTAGTATCACAATATACCATAAACTTTCTTTCCCATAAAGAACGATAGACTATCTTTTGTGGATTACCTTTATATTTTTGAATATTTCTTGGATTATACTTTCCTTTGTATGACATAACGTATAAATACTTTCATTAGAGTTTATAAGGATATTTATACATGGTTCTCGAAAGTGTTACAAATGCCGTCCGTTCCACAATAGCAGGAAGATTAAATTCAGCAGTACGTAGTAAAACTGGAGGTATTGGTTCTTTATCTAATACTGCTACTGAAGCTGCTACTTCTGCACTTGGTAATTTATCACCAGTTGGAAAGTTTAATACTGAGATTATGTCATATCCATCAAATGTTGATTCTGATCCACAACAAGGTCATTATATATTATTCAATATAAATGAGTTTACTCCAGGTAAAATAAAGTCACCAAAAGTAGAAAAATCTTTTGATGCGATTAACTCATCACTTAAAGCTGAGTTTGGGAATGACTTTGAAGTTGATGAAGATGATAATACTGAAGATCCAGTAGAAGGTCTTGCCGGAGCAGTGGGCGAAACGGTTTCTGGTCGTACTAAGGGTGGATCGATACTTGCTGAAAGACCAACTGTTAGATCACCAGCAGTAATAGCTTTATATATGCCCCCATCTGTACAAGTTGAATATGAGGTCAAATATACAGATCAAGAAATTGGCACACTTGCAATGTTAGGTAAGGATGCAATTACTGCTTTCATGGGTGCAAAGGGTGGTACGGAATCTAAATTAAATGCAGTTGCAAAATCTTTGGGAGGCAACGCTAAAGAAGGTTTTACAAATCTACTTAATAATATAACTGATGGCGTTGCTAGTGGAGCAAAAGCTTTACAACAAATTGAAAGTGGTAAGGTTATTACTCCTAGAATGGAAATGATGTTTGAGGGTGTTGGTAGAAGGTCTTTTTCATACACATTTGCATTTATACCTAAAAGTGCTGAAGAGGCAAAAACAATAGAAAAAATAATACATACATTTAAAGTAAATATGATGCCTGAGTATTCAAATAAAACCACAAGAAGAGAAATGAATATTCCAAATACTTTTGATATTACATATATGTATCAGAATAAAAGAAACGGGTTTATTAATAGGATATCAAGTTGTTTTTTGCAAAAGATAGATGTTCAATATGGCGCAGATCGTTATACTGCTTATGAACCAACAGCAGGAATGAATGGTGTTTCTCCACCACCACAGAAAAGCCAGATTACATTAAACTTTACTGAATTAGAAACATTAAGTAAAGATATGGTTAAGGAAGGTTTCTAAAATGTATTTTGCAAACTTTCCCTTCATAGTATATGATTCTGTTGGAAATGGTGATTTTAAAATCGTAACCAATTTATTGAAACGTGTTGCTTTACGGACAAAAGTAAGAACAAATATTTTGTTGTATGATACATATGACGTTAAAAATGGTGAAACACCAGAGATGCTTGCAGATAAACTTTATGATGATCCAGAATTACATTGGGTAATATTATATGTTAACAACATTACAGATCGTTATCATCAATGGCCATTAAATAGCGCACAGTTTAATGCATTTGTTAATGATAAATATACAGATATAAATGCAGTACATCATTTTGAGATAGCACAAACTTCTGGTGATACTACATTAAAAATTGATATAGGAACAGATACCACGGGGTATTCTGAATTAGACCTCACTACAATTACAAATTATGATTTTGAAATAGAGAGACAAGATGATCTACGAAAAATACGATTGTTAGATGGAGCTTACATAGAACAATTTGTAGAAGAATTTGAAACTCTTATGGGAGCAAGCATACTATAATGGCAAAATTAAAAGCCGTTGGTGATTTTGATTTAATTAAAGCAGAAATGATTACATCTTCTGGTATGGTTATAGATTTATCAGCATCAATAATAAATATAACTATTTTTGAAGATACTGGTATGACTGCTGTAACAGGGGATATACTCCTACAAGATTCTTTTGCATTAACATCAGTGGGCCCAATTATTGGTCAAGAATATCTAAAACTTAAAATACAAACACCAGGCCTTACACATGTGGAAGAAACTATAGATTTTACTGAGAATGTTTTTTTAATTAATTCTTTGGAAAGTAGAATAGAATCTGGAAATAACGTACAGGTGTATTTGTTAAATTTTACATCATCAGAATTAGTAAGTAATCAAAGAACTAAAATCTCTCGTTCATTAAAAGGTTCTTACTCAGACATTGTAAGAATTATGTTACGTGAAGTTAATTGTAAGAAAAAAATTTATATAGAACGAACTGCTGGTGTTAAAAGAATTGTTGCTCCAAACGTAAGACCATTTGATATTATAAAGATGGCAACTAAAGAAGCAGTATCAGCATTAGGTGGAGGCCCAAACTATTTATTTTTTGAAACAATAAAAGGGTATCATTTTAGAAGCCTTGCAAGTTTATATTCACAAAGTCCGATGCAAACATATACACAACACGTTCATGGATCAAGTGTTGAAAAGGGTGGAGCAGTAAATATAGAAAAAGAGTTGGGAAATATTCTTGATTTTGAAATTATAGAAAATGCCAATAGTTTAACTAATTACACTGTTGGAGTATATGCTTCTAATCTTATCGTTCATGATATTTTTAACAAATCATATAAAAAGTATCAATATGGTATTTTTGATAATTTCAATACTGAAAATCATATCACAAGTAAGCATCAAAAAAATAAAAAAGATTTTCCAATATACAGCCACCTTATTGTTGATGAGAATAAAAATACTGTTCAAGATTTTCCTGCTAGAACATTTGTAACTTCTTCTTCTATTCTTGGAGGCAAAGATGCTCAACATACTACAGAAAATAATAGATCACCATTTTCACCATCAAATCCACAAGATTGGTTGCAACGTAGAACTTCACAACTTGTACAATTAGAACAGGGATTATTATTGAATATATTAACTCATGGTAATACTGTTGTGAGTGCTGGTGATATCGTAAAATTAGATATACCATATAATGCTTCATTCAAGACTACTAAAAATGAAAAGAATGATAGATTTTATAAAGGAATGTTCTTTGTAAAAAGACTTAGACATGATTTTGATTTTGGTGATAAGAAACATAAAACATATATGACACTCGTAAAGGATTCATTAGAAGAAACACTGGATGGCCCAAAAGATAATTTTGAACCGAAACCAAAAACTTCCCTAACAAAAAACTCGTCTACTTTTGGGGAAGAATTAAATTTTTTCCACCCTAACCAATAACCTATAAAGGAGGCCCATATCTCAAAACACGCCCTAAACTAATAATCTGAAATTAACAAAGGAAAATTAAAAATGGCAAAAGCTACAATGAAAAACCGTATTAACAAAATGAACTTTCAGAGACAGGAGAGAGAAATGACAATACAACCACTTTCAGATGATGATAAATATATATTACAGGTAGCCGGGCAAGGTTTGGATATTAGGAACAAATATGAAAACATATTACGAACTACAGGAAGGTCTTCAAGACCCCAACATATTTAAAGCGTTCTTTCTTGCTGGAGGCCCGGGCAGCGGTAAATCATATGTTGTCCGGTACTCCACTGGTGGGACAGGATTGCGTGTGGTAAACTCTGATGACGTATTTGAGAAGTATCTCAAGGACGCTGGCCTCTCATTGAAGATGCCTCCAGATGAATGGGAAGCAAATCAGAAGGAACGGGGTAGGGCAAAGAAAGTCACTGTTTCTCGCCAAAAGAATTATATCGAAGGACGTATCGGTATGGTAATTGACGGCACTGGTGCGAGGTACGATAATATTAGTACACAGAAGGCAGACCTAGAAGCACTAGGATATGACTGCCACATGATATTTGTCAATACCTCACTTGACGTTGCGTTAGAGCGTAATGCCGCACGTGAGCGTACTGTACCAGAGGATGTTGCCATCACCAGTTACAACGCAGTGCAGGGCAATATTGGTAAGTTCAGCTCCCTGTTTAGAGGCACTATGGTTATCGTTGATAACAACGAGAAAGATCAGGATATTGAGAAAATAACCTTCAAGGAAGTCAGGCGTCTATTGGGTAAGAAGGTTAAGAATAGACGAGCTAAACAATGGATTGAAATGGAGATGAAACGCCGAGGTATTACAAAAAAACCTAAAGGTTTCTAAATTAACTGTTGACAAACTTGCTTCTGTGTGTTATACTATGTATATACTGAGAAATAACAACGAGAGAGAGTTTAATATGTTAATTAGTAAATGGAAAGATGAGTTTAATTTTGGTGTTAGTGCTGCAACGAATTGTTTAACTAAGGGAACTTGCGCTCCTAAGATTGTAAGTCTTAAACCCGACACTGGATTTTGTGTGTTTGGTGCGTTTGGTGAAATCCTTAATATGGGTGACACATTTGAGACTTTTGATGACGCTGCAAAGTGGATGGAAACCGTATTTACTTTTGAGGTAAAATTTGATGTTGTCTAACGAATTTAACTTTATCCATCCCAAAATGTCTGAGAAGGATATGAAATCCTTTGGATTTTGGGAGAACAGGGATAGTGCATGGCACATAGAAGATGTGTGGTGCATGGCACATATCATGCATCTTGCTGGTATATTCCCTAGTGTGGGAATCGCCCGTAAAAATGGGTGGAATAAGCCCATTCCAGAGGGTTTTTCGGAACTTACAGTAGGTAAGAATAAGAAAAAAGTTTGGATTCTCAATGAAATCAAAGACTTATAGGTAGCGATTTTTCTTGACAAACTCTGTTAGGCCTGGTATACTTAGGTATAATCAGAGAGAGAGACATTGTTATGGTTGCTAAGATTGAAATGGATAAAGGAAATAGTTTAGGTTATGGTGACATGGAAGGCGATCTTCTAGGTCGCCGCTTCGGTTATCATATCATGAATGAACAAGAAGATAGCACATATCGTGAGATATGGGTTTATGACATGTCTAAGCCCAAAAGGATTCGTACTCTTGATGGTATGACCACACGTTATCGTATCGTTGCTCATATAGAGTTGAGTAAGGAGCGTGGTTCATGGCACGTTGATCTAATAAAGGTTGACAGTCGTTACAAGGGTAATAACCTTGCTGTTAAACTCTATACATTCCTACTTAAAGATGAAGGAATCACACTTCGTGCTGGTTCTTCTCAGTCTGAGGGCGGTCGATATGTTTGGAATAAACTATCTCGCCATAAAGATGTAACTGTATATGCAAAAAAATCTTCATACTCTAAGGTGATTGATTTTCCTAGAGCTGGAAAACGTGAATTATTTTCAAATCGGTTCAATTTATACAGTGATAATGCAGAAATCTTTGCAATTGCATCATAGTGATAAAAATGTCACAAAATGTAGATAATTCAATAAATCGACAATTAGATGTCGATTCTTGTTGACAAACCCTAATTGCTATGTTATACTATGTATATAATGAGAGTTAACAAAGAGAAAGAAATGATTATGAATAACGAAATGACTGCCCTAATTGAGAATATCAAAGCAGACTACTTCAACTGGACTACAGGTTGTGCTGCGGCCGCAAGAGACCCCGGCATCCTTAGTGATATCAATAAAGATATGATTGCAGACTTTAATGAGAACATTAGCTACAAGGCGGGTTCTAAGTACATCAAGGTCTACAATCGCAAAGGTTCTGTTTGGGGTTTTGTTGTCAACACTGACAACGACAAAAAGTTCAAGAAGGGTGATCTTCTGAAAGCCGCTGGTTATTCTGCTCCTGCTCGTAACTTTGCAAGGGGTAATATCCTTGAAGGTGGTTACACAAGTCGTTGGACGGGAGCTTAATCATGAAGACGTTTCTGTTCGTTGCATTCCTAGTTATGTGTCTGGCATTTGTGGGGGTAATAGAAGACCCCTGTGCCACCGAAGGATTAATGGTAGGTTGTGCAAATTAACTATTGCCAAAACCTATTCCGTATGTTATACTATGTATATAATGAGAAACAAGGAAATTATTATGAATAAAGATTTTGAAATGTTTACAAAAAACGGTAATGCAGCGGTTGAGAAAATCGTTGAGAGTGCCATTTTAGGTAAGTGCGATTGGGCATGGGTTGAGAATAAGTTGACAGAATTGTCTGCTGTTCCTTTGTTTGATGAAGCTACAGATACAGCTGTTAGAGAATCAGTATATGAAACTTTGATGTCCATTTACACTGAGAATGATATTTGGGCGTCTACAATTGGAGAAAATGTGTGATGGATATGTTTGTAACTTTGGTGGAAGAGCTATGTAGTTCTTTAATGACTATAGCTATTGTCGGTTTGCCGATATTTCTTGTGTTTTTAATGTTTGCGTATTACGGGTAATTAAGGAAA
>Ga0209383_1001080_pt1 | contig 17618 bp, 13 predicted proteins | sample CoawatmetaG02DNA_FD_187510 | JGI IMG/M metagenome (GOLD analysis project Ga0209383, IMG submission 187510) | Marine microbial communities from the West Antarctic Peninsula - Coastal water metaG029-DNA (SPAdes) (version 2) | ecosystem: Environmental > Aquatic > Marine > Coastal ... | reverse complement strand
CACTTCCAAAATATGCAATAACACTATCTAAATGTCTTGTGGCTTTACTAAAGTTAATTAACTGATTACCACCATCTAAGTCTAAGTAAGTAGCATTACCACCACTACCATCATCTGATTGAAAAATAATATCTCCATCATCTAATGTAGTTCTTATATAAAAATTACCAGTTGCATTTTCAAAGAAAGTATCTGTTCCATCGTGATAAAGTGCAGCATCATCTGCAGCACCAAGAGTAAATTTAACACTATCTACTGCTCTCATATTCTTGTTAATTACCGAATGTCCTAAACTACCATCTAAGGTTATGTAAGCAGTTTCTCCACCACTTGCGTCATCTGATTTTAATATTACATCTTTATCTGCTGTTGTAGCTTGAATTATTAAATCTCCAGTATCACACCCAATAATACCAGAAGTTCCATTGTGGAATATTGCTAAATCATTATCTGCACCGAGTGTTAATCTAATACCATCATCTGGGATTCTAACATATTTAGCACTTCCATCTAATTGTAAGTAAGGTGTAACTCCACCAGAACCATCATCACTTCTTAAAAATATATCTCCATCATTTGTACCCTGTGATATATATAAATCTCCAGTAAGATTGTCTATATTACTATTACCACCACCATTGTGATAAATTTGCACATCTGAACTTGCTCCAAAAATAGCTTTACCACCATCTGGTAATTTAATATCGTGATTAAAGATTGCAGTACCTGCATCACTTGCATCTATAAATAGTGCATTAATATCAGCTGAACCACCATCATTTATTCTTAAAATTATATCCTCATCAGATGTAACATTTGTAAGATATAAATCTCCAGTTTGAGTTCTTATGTGTGAATCAGTCCCATCGTGGAACATATATAAGTCTTGTCCTGCACCAATAGATAATAATTGATTATCATTAGGTAATAAAATTCTTCCAATTTCACTTGCGTCTATTTGTATTGCATTAATTTTTGTACCGCCATCATTAACACCAATTTTAATATCTGCATTTGATACACTTTGTGAAACATTTAGTGCACCAGTTGAATTAATTATATAAGAATCTGTTCCATCGTGGCTAAATGCTAAATCATCACCATTTCCAACTGTAAGTTCTTTACTGTCTGCAACTCTTACACTTTCGTAAAAAGTTGTTCTCATTTGACTACCAACTAAAGCAAAATAACTAGTCATACCACCACTATTATCATCACATCTAAATAGTATTTCTCCATCATTGGTATTATTGTCTATGAATAAATTTCCAGTATGATTTTCTACTGAACCATTACTTCCATCGTGATAAATTCTTAAATCATTGTCTGCACCGATGTTTAATCTGTCACTATCTCCCATCGTAAGATTACCCGACATCGCAAGACCTTGAAGTGAAGCTGATGTGGCATTTATGTTTGTAGATTCTAAATTTGTAACTGCTAAATTATCTGTTATTGTTGCATTTAAGAACGAAGCACTTGCACTTGAACTTACACTACCAATTGCGTCAATATTAAATGCTGAACCACTTACGAATACTGAACCTGTAAATTGGTGTATATCATCTTGTGTATCACCAAATGCACTTGAACCACTTATTGCTGATGAAGTCATATAAGTTACCGAAGAACTTACAATATAATTTTCTGCTATAATATCACCTTGTGCGGTAATATTTCCTGTTGTTGTAATGGTAGCGGCTGCTACATTACCAGTTGTGGTTACACTATCGACATAAGCATCTTTGAAACGAACACCTGTTGTTCCTAAATCTACATCACTATCGGACTGTGGGCCGAATATATTGTCTGCTAAATAAACTTGTTCTACATTGTTTGCGTAGAAGTGAATCTCATTTGCTGTTTCAAAATCTATTTTTGTTTGAGCGTCTTCACCCAATATTAAATCTGTTGCGAGTATTGAATTTATACCTGTTTGAGCTGCCGTTCCGACTTGCCCATAAAAATTTGTTGCACTAATGTTATCTGTTATTGTTGCATTTAAGAACGAACCACTTTGACTACCACTAATACTACCGATTACTTCAACGGCTTCTTTAGGAAGCGCTGTTCCTACACCTAAGTTGGTACTGAACGAACCTGATGTAATTGTTGAGTTTGCAAATCCTATTAAAGTTGATTGACTACCACTAAGTTGTCCACCCTCACCAGTAATTGCTACGTGTGCGAACGAACCTGTATCAGTTGTAGTTATGTCTACATTAGTTATAGTTGTAATATCTGCTAATGCAAATCCTTTAATTACTCCTAAACTACCACTAATATGACTACTTTCACCTGATAACTTTATACTTGCTAATGATGAAGTTGCTGTTGTAGTTATTGTATCTATATAAGCGTCTTTCCATCTAACTCCAGTTGTTCCTAAATCTACATCACTATCGGACTGCGGCCCGAATATATTGTCTGCAAGATATACCTGCTCTACATTGTTTGCGTAGAAGTGAATTTCATTTGCTGTTTCAAAATCTATTTTTGTTTGAGCGTCTTCACCTAAAATTAAATCTTCTGCTAATATGGAATTTATACCTGTTTGAGCTGCCGTTCCGACTTGCCCATAAAAATTTGTTGCACTTATATTATCGGTTACACTTGCATTTAAAAATGAACCACTTGCACTTGCACTAACATCTCCGACAACTTTAATGTGTCCAAAAGAACCACTTTGACTACCACTAATACTACCGATTACTTCTAATGCTACTTTTGGAAGTGTAGTTCCTACACCCAATACACCACTAAATGAACCTGATGTAACATCTACATTTTTAAATCCTTTAATTTGTCCTAAACTACCACTAATGTGTCCAGCGTGATTTAATTTTATTGATGCGTGAGATGATGTTGCTGCGAAGTTTGTTGGAACTGCAGCTTCTAATGTTTTTTCACTACCATCTAAGGTTAGATATGCAGTAGTTCCACCACTACCATCATCTGAAAGTAGAATTAAATCTTTGTCATTACCATTAATAGTTATACTTAAATTTCCTGTATTGTTATCAATAAAGGTATCAGTTCCATCGTGTTGAAACAAGAAATCATCACCTTCACCAACACTTAATACTTGTCCATCGTTTGGCAACCTAACGTGCCCTACGTGACTTGCGTCAATATGGATTGCATTAATTAATGTACCGCCATCATTAACACCAATTTTAATATCTGCATTTGATACACTTTGTGAAACATTTAGTGCACCAGTTGAATTAACCATATAAGAATCTGTTCCATCGTGAACTATTTTAAAATCTTTAACATTTCCTACTGCTAAATAAACATTATCAGGAGTATGTACATAATCATCTGAACCTTCTTCAAATTTTAACATACGAGTAGCACCAACGTGAATTTCTAGTAAGTCATCTGATACTTCTGAAATATAGGTATGTCCAGAACCATCAAAGTAAAGTTTTTTAGTTGCAGTAAGAGCTGTATCTTGGTGTAAAAGTGTTTGTGTTGCACTACCATCTAATGTTATGTAAGGTGTTACTCCACCACTTCCATCATCACTTCTCAATATAACATCTCTATCGTTAAGTTCGTTTTGTATATATAAATCTCCAGTAGTGACTTGTGCTATATAAAAATTGCTACCGTCGTGATATATTCTTCCATCTAATCCAGTTCCAAAATATGAAATAACACTATCTAAATGTCTTGTGGATTTATTGAATTGTGTAAGTGTAGCACTACCATCTATCGTTACGAATGCGGTTGAACCAGATGCTAAAATTATATCTTTATTTGTTGTGTTTGATGAAATTGTTAAATCACCAGTAGAATTTGTGATAGAAGAATCAGTCCCGTCGTGGGCTATACTCATATCATTACCTGCTCCAAATAAAACTTGACCATCATCAATTAGTTTAATATCATTGGATACGTGTAAATTATCTGTTACATTTACATTTAAGAACGAGCCACTTTGACTACCACTAATACTACCGATTACTTCAAGAGATTCTGCTGGAGTTGTTGTTCCAACACCTAAATTAGTTCCAAATGAACCCGATGATGCAATTGTTATATTGCTAGCTGCTATATTGTCAGTAACGTTTACATTTAAAAACGAACCACTAGCGCTAGCACTAACATTTGAGCCAGTTACATTCGTAACCAGTAAACTTTCTGTTATTTGCTTTCCTTTAATATTTGCCATATCTCTTCTATATTTCCTTAGTTATAAATATCTAATTTCTGAATTTCACTATGAATTAAATTTACCAAATGCAATTATTTCATCTGCACTTGCTATCTCGTATCCCAATTCGGTTGTGTTTAATCTTAACTCTAAATTTGTTGATGTCTTTTGAACTATTGTCAAAGCATCGTTTTCAATTAACATTCCATTAATAAAAAACATAAAATCTTGCTCATTTGTTGCGGTTATTCCACTTGGCGCCGAAGCCGTTACTGCTGTGAAACTTGAAGTTGCTACAGTTGTAAAACTTCCCGTGTGAACAAATGATTTTCTTAAATATGCCAATCTATTCGGCACATTTGCTTGGGTAGTGGCAGTTCCATCAATATAATTAAATATTGCATTTTCAGTTACATATGCATTTGCACTACTATCAGCTAATGCAGTATCATTTGATATTTCATTTAGTGTTGTTTGGCTTAATCCAAATGAACCCGATATACTTGTACTACCTGATATTATATGTGTATCATCTAATGTGTTACCAAATCTACTCGAACCACTATCAAATAATGTGGTTGAACCCGTTACACTTATTTCAAAACTTCCATAATTTAGTTGCCCATTTGTAGTCATTGTTGGAGCTACTACATTTTCAGTAACTACAATACTACCTGTATGTGCTACTACACTATTTGAACTACTAATAAATCCATCACCTAAAAATAAACTATTGTCTCCAATTTTTATTGTATTGGAACTTGTTACGGCATTAAATGTAGTGTTGGAAGTTGTATTTACTACTTGTCCAATACGAAGAGTTACATTTTCATCAATTGCTCCTTGTATTTGACGATTTGTAAATTCATTTCCATCAATACTAGCTGTAAGTCCCGAAGATAGCTGTAATGTTAATGGATTTTTATATTGAAATTTAGGTTCACCCATTACTACTCCTATGAATTAAATTTACCAATACCAAATATCTCATCATCACTTTCTAAAATATATCCAATACTTCCTGTATGAACGTGTAATTCAAATGAACTACCTGCTTGTTGTATTACTAAAGCGTTGTGTTCCATATATTGTCCATTAATAAAAAATACAAAATCATTTTCAGTTGTTGCGGTGTATCCTGTTGGTGCTGATGCCGTTACTGCACTAAAACTTGCTGTTGTGGCATTTGTTATGCTTGCTGATGATTTATAAAAATTCTTTCTTAAATATGCTTGAACTAATCCAGCTTCAGTATCAACATATGTTTTTACTGCATTTTCAGTTACTAATGCTGTTGCGCTTCCATCTGCTAAAGTTGTATCATTTGATACCTCAATTACTTCATATCCATTTAAACTAAATGAACCCGTTACATCAACACTACCTGTAAATTCGTGTGTATCATCTTGTGTATCACCAAATTGTGTAGAACCACTTGCAAATATGATTGATGCGGAAGTAAATGTTGTATGGATTTCATTTGCGGTTAGTTTTCCTGTGATTGTTGTATCACCTTGAACGGTTAAATCGCCCGTTGTTTCAAATGAACCCGTAATATCAATACTACCACTTATACCCGTTTCTGTATATAGTGTTGATGAATCACCAATTTGTATTGCGCTGCTTGCAGTTACTTGATTAAAAGTTACATCAGCTGTTGTTTCTACGGGTTGTCCAATAGATATTTCTTGTGTTAATGCGGTTGAACCATCAAATCCAACACCTGTATTGGATATCGTTACACCTACACCTTGATTCAATATAAATGAACTTCCAACTGATATTCCGAATACATCTTTAAATGATACATCAGTTGCAGAGATTCCAGTTCCACTTGAAGTATCCCCCTTTAAAAAATCTGTATCTACATCTTCCTTTATGATAACTTTTTTTGGTGTTAAATATTTTTGTGTTGTGTTCTGATTATTAAATTGTTCAGGTAAAATATAGCCATACAATTGAACACTAAAAGTTGTTTTAATTAATCTTTCACCATCAATTTCACTCGCATCAGTAAAAGTTTCAATACGAGTTCTAAATCTCATTTTACCTGGCTCGCCCCAATATGCGCCATCAGAATAATTAATCTTTTCAACTATCTGATTCATTTGTTCAATATAACTTGTCCAAATGGTAAATTCATAAGTTAAAGTTACATAGTCTGGCATTGTTACATTGAAATATTCTTTTCCAGGACTTAAATTTTGTAATACACTAAATTTATCATAACGATTTTGTTGTGAAAATTTCTTTTCAAATGAATAGAATTGTGTTGGTTTGTTTGCGTCTAATTTATCAATAGAGATATCTGTATTTTTAGACATTGATGTTCTTTTGTAAACAATCAATGGTGTAATAATTTGACTTTTCTTATCTCTGAGATAACCGTGTCTTTGCATTGCTACCCATCGTTCTGGTGAAGCATAAACACAAGGAACTTTTACCTTTTCTTTGTTGACTTCTACCTCTGGTTTGATTACTTCATTAAAGTAATACAAGATAGAACTATCCATATCCATAATACCAACCGAAAAGTTTTTAACATCATCTTTTACGGCAGGCGAATTACGACTGACTTTTGTCCCACGATTAAAATTAATTCGTTGACTTCTTGGTATCGGTTTCTCTCTTCTTGGCATTAGAATCCTCTATATTCTTCTAAGTTGGTTGTTGGCATTCTTGTTAAGTTTGCCTCAACAATAATTGAATGACTATTGTCTGTATTTCCGCCTATTAATTGATTTTCGTTAAATGAGTTTATTTCAAAATAACCACTATTCCATTGTAATACATCACCTATATCTGGCTTTAAATCAACCTCTACTAAATATGCTCGTTGAAATGCAAATGTTACGGTTTGTGAATTGTCTGGTCCAAAGTCAGTATAGTTGAAATCAAAATCACCTGCTGTAACTACACAAGGTAATTTTACTGGTGTTTGATAGACTTTACCCTCTGATGCTTCTCCATACATATTGGTGTCGGTTTCATAAACTGATGTTCTGTAAAGAATTACAAACTGGTCTATGATTCCATCATTTGAAATGTTTGGTTCACCGAGTAGTTCTCGATTAAATTTTTCAATCGTATCTAAATCTTTTTGGGGATAATATCTTGGCATTATCTTATCCTATGTAAAGTGGATAAGGCACTTTTTTCAATTTGTCTTGCTCAAAATCACTTTCGTCCTTTGAAGCTTCCATCAATGCCTTACGACTTGTTTGTTCAAGTGTTTCTCTTAATTGTTCCATTAATTGTTCTTTTTCTGCACTAGCTTCAGCTCTCAATGTATCTCCATCTAAACTAACTTCTGAACCTGGAATTGGAATAGTTCCGTATTTACTACGAATAATACCCAATAGTTCTTTTGATAATGCAAATCCATATTTTCTAATCCATTGTTTACCCACATCATTGATTTTATTATAAACCATAAAGTCATATTTTGCGTTTGAGTAATCAGATACTACATCTGCTGAACCACTATATCGTGTTCTCAAAGGATTATCTCTATCGGAAGTTTTTACATATTCAACCCATAATGAACCTGATTGAGTTGGAATCGGGAATAATCTTAATTGATTATTAGTAAGTTCAAATGAATAAGCAGATTTTCTAATCTGGTCATTAAATTCAATTGCTTGCATTCTCATTAAATCAGCATATATTGGTTGTAAGACAAATGTGATTGCTGGTGACATATTACCGAAACCAAATCCATCTATCATATTTTGTGTTCCAAAACCTGTTCCAGCATACGGGTCAAAATAACGACTTACTGCTGGAGTTGCTTCATAATGAACTCGTTTAACTTCAATACTTTCTCCACTTTGACTTGCGTCTGCGATTAAAACATTTAAATCGTAGGTTTGACTACCCGAATTGACTGAAACTGCTGTTCTTTTTACATCTAAGGTTCCGCCAACTCCTGCTTCTTGTCCATATTCCTCTGAAACAAATATAGTTTCAGATAATGTTGGTTTTACTCGTTTATGAGTGAAGTTTGAACTTGTTGCTTGTCCTTTTAGATGTAATAAGTTATCACGAATGTTAAATTGATTGACTTGTGCGCTATATTCTGATACACTTTCCTCCAAACACGCATAAAATTGTGAATCTTGCATTTCAACTGCGGTTATTGGAAAACCCAATCGTCTTGCACACCAAGTTGCGAATTGTGGGGCTTCTGTTTGAAAGTCTGAATCTGTATCATATAACCCAAAAGGTGTAGTTCCACTTACTGCGGAACCAGAACCTGGCCATACTGCTTCTGTAGCCATTTAAATCTCCTATTAATAGTGTAATTGTATATACATTAATAAATATCATTTTTTTAATTTTTGTATAAAAAAACCCCCTATAAAAATAGGGGGCCTTTTTCTTCTAATTGTAATTAGTTTCAGGACTAATTAAAATTATCCTTGGTCTACCCAAGTTCCACGAATGTCGTGAATTAACCAGCCAACTGCTGATAATCCAATTAAGTGAACATAGTCGTATTGTAGTTGTGTAGCTTTAGTATTGATGATATCTTTATCATCTGTTCCTGCTGCACCTGCAATATCAACTAAGAATTTATCACTTGAATTCGGTGAAATTGTTAGTAGGGCACCGCCATCTGCTGCGATGTTAACGATGATGAAAGAAGCACCAATTACCACTGCTGGTAATGTTAGTGTCTGAGCATCAGCTGATACTGTACAATATTTTCCAACTTGTACACTATCATCAGCGATTGCGATAGTTCCAGTAGTTTGTAATGAGGCCGCTAGACCTGATATACCTGCTGTTCCTATTTGCAATCCCTTGTCATCTGCAGTTGCGATAAAGTCGCTATGTGTATTAGCACCACTAAAGGTATTAACACCTGATACAGTTTGTGTGTCTGTTAAAGTTGCAATTGAGTCTGCTAAATTATCGAAATAATTTGCGTTAGATTGTCTCAATGAACTTTTAATAGACGCTTTTGTTACGTTTGCCATTTTTTTATTCTCCATGCGTCAAGGGGATTTCCTGCTTCCCTCAACCTTTAATTGTAGATTACAATACCCACAACATCCGTTGCCAGGGCTGGAAATAATCTCTCGTATATAAATATAGATTATAACAAAAAACCCCCAAATTAATGGGGGTTTTTTTTGATGTTTAATCAACTATTATTTGTTAATGTTAACTATTTAGACATAGTCTACATTAGCAACAATGACTTTACCATAGAACTCAGGTCTCACCATTTTCTTAGCATAACGTGTCATTACGCCTTTTCTTGGTGTGAAGTTCTTAGGGTCGTACACTAATGGTGTCATAATCATTGGAACATATGGAGCGTATACCGCACCTGTTTCAAGGAAGTTAGAACCTCTAAATCCTACAAGGATTTGGTTTTCTAACATATAAGGGTTTTTATAAACAGTGTATCTGTTGTTAATTGCCCCCATTTTTTGAACACCCATCGCAAATTGATTTGCGCTAGCGTCACCATCTGTACCAACTGCGTATCCAGGAATTGACTCTAAGACAGTAGCAGTCTCAGGACTTACTACGATGAAGTTTGCTCCACCTCTTAGTGTTTTTTGATGAATTGCGTTTGATACTGATTGAATTTTGTTTCCAAGTGTTTGGAACCAGTCATTCTTAGTGTATGCATTTGAAGCACCTGATGATTCTACAAATGTAGTGCTTGCTGAATCATATTCATATCCAACTCTTGCTGACCAGTATTCTGTTTTAGCTGAAGCGTTTGACATCAACATATCAAGAATTTCTAAGTCAATTTCCATTGAAATATATTCTGATAATAGTGATGTTAACTCTGCTTCTGCGTCAACTGAATGGTATGCATTTAAGTCTTGAGCAAGTTCTGGAGTCCAGACTGCTTTTAACTTACGAGTTTTGGCTATGATTGGAATGCTCTTAAGCGCAATATCTAATTCTGGTATATCAATATCAGTTTCAGGATTTGCGTCTGTTTGAGCTGCTGTTGCCTCAAAGTCAGTTCTACTGTAATTAGTAGAAGGTTGTTTGTGATATTTAACCACAGCGTTAATAAGTGAGCCAACACCTGATTTTCTTACTACGAAAGTAATAGTCTCAGCTGAATCTGACCACACTGTATATGCTGGGAAAAATTCATCAAAACCAGAACCTGAGATAGAGAATGCGCGAACGCCTTCTTCATCTGGATTCGTGAATGATGCTTTTGCAGTTACTACTTTTAATAAAGCGTTATCTGCACTATCTGCGATTGCTGCTGCACCTGATAGGTCTGGTTCAAAATCAACATCTGAAAAAGATACTGAAGCTGTTGAGAAAGTGGAAGCTGATGCTGCTGTTCCAATAGTCTGTAAAGCTGTATCGTTATCGTTGATTGAATATCCAAACTTACCTGCGCCGTATAAACCGCCGTCTGCGTCTGTGTTAGACCCTGATGTATTACCATATACATCTGCGTCGCTTGTATGGTTGCCTGTTTGGGCTGTACCATATTTGAAGTCAAGATAGAAAATAAGTCCAGAAGGTAGGTTCATTGGTTGAACTGACACAAATTCTTGTGCTGCTAATTCACCAAAGATTCTACGAACTAATGGTAGGGCTACGCCTGACCATTCTTCTGCATTTTGTCCACCAGTAACTGAAGCTTCTTGGATTAACTGTCCTGCTTGATTTTCAAGCAATACTGCCATTCCGTGAGTTTTAGTTTCGTCTTCTAAACCTTCTAAAAGACCTGTTGGTTCCCATTTTGACACTAACTGACGAGTTTGTTCTAATAGTTGTCTTTGTGGATTATATCCGTCCATCAAAGACTCGATTGAATTTAATTTACTCATTGTTTTAGTCCCCTAAAGTATGTTTGCTAATTTCTTGAATCTTGCTTTCATTTCTTGTCCTTCTGACAATACTGCAGCTTTCGCTGGTTTTGTAGAGCGAGTTGGTTTTGAACTTGAACCTTTAGAAACTGACTCACTTAACTTTTTTGGGCTTTTAAATGATTCTGCTAATGTAGCATATACCAATTTAACTTCTCTCAAGTTTTTAGTTCTGTCAAAGTTTTCTACAACTTTTAGTTTCTGGTTGTTATTCAATCCAAATGCTCTAAACAGTTTGTTCGAGAACAATAGTTTTGCATTCAATAAATTAACTTCGTTTAATTTTGCTCGCATATATTTTACTACGCTACGAGTTTCTTGTATTTCTTTTTTAAGCTCTTCCACTTTGTTTTCTTCTTCTTCAGCGTCTTCTTCTTCAGATAGTGCTTTTAGGACTTCGTCAAGGTCGATATCATCTTCCTCGTCTTTGTCTTCGCCTTCTCCTATAGATGAAGAATCACTTGCTTTGTCAGCAACTTTGTTGTCAGCTTTTCCGATTTCAGATGAAACGTCGTTTTCTTCGACATTTTCTTCTTCGTCTTTATCTTCCATTTCTTCCGCATCTTCTTCTTCAGACAATTTGTCTTCCATTTCTTCTGCGTCTTCCATTTCTTCTTCAGCGTCTTTTAAGTCGGCTTCTAATTCTGCAAGAACTGATTCCAAGTCAAGTTCGTCTTCTTCTTCTGCTTCTGCCTCATACATTTCTTCTGAGTCTTCTGCTTCTTCTTCAGCGTCTTCGGTTTCTTCTGCGTCCATTTCTTCACCTTCTTCAGGTGCGTCCATTTCTTCTGAGTCTTCCGTTTCTTCTGCGTCCATCATTTCTTCTGCGTCAGCATCCACTTCTTCACCTTCTTCAGGTGCGTCCATTTCTTCTTCTTCAGCGTCCATCATTTCTTCAGCATCTTCCATTTCTTCCGCATCTTCTTCTTCAGACATTTCGTCTTCCATTTCTTCTGCGTCTTCCATTTCAGTTGCTATCTTCTTAGACAACATTGATTGTAAACGTGGTGTAAATGCTTCTTCAAGAGCTATTTTTGCGTTTGCTAATGCAGTTTCTCTAACTGCTTTTGCGTCAGCAATAGCTTCTCTTAATAAGTCATCCATTTAATTTCTCCGTTTTGGATTCAATATAGTTATTGTGAACTATAATTTGATTAGTTTTAATCGGTTACACTCTATGATGTATTGAATAATACGAGAGTGTATTTATTTAATTATAAATATCAAGAAAGTGAAAAAAAACATACAAAGTGTGTATTTATTTTAATCGTCTTGATTTTTTAATTTTTCGTATTTAGCTCTTAACTTTGTTTTATTCTTTTTTTCTCGTTTGATAGCCGATGGCTTTTTATAAAACGAGCGTTCTTTCAATTCAAACATTATATTACTATCTTTAACTTTGCGTTTGAATATTTTAAGTGCTTTATCTACTGATTGTCCTTTGCGGACTTCTACTTTTATCAAAGTAACCTCTTTAGTTGTATTGTTTTAATTCTTCTGTAAGTTCTGCTATTTTGCTCAAAAGTTCTTCTTTTGTCATTTTCTTTTCAGCTGCATCCATTTTAGCATTAGCGTCGTCTGCTGCTTTCATAGCTTTCTTTTCGATATCTTTTGCAGAGCCATCTTTAGTTGGTCTACCACTTCCTTCTCCACCTTCTCTTACTTCTTGTTCTTTTTTCAAACGATATGCACGAGTAGTGTCTTCGATTGTTGGTAATGGCTCACCAAATTTTCTATCTAATATTTTTAAACTTGATTCTGATAATAGGTCTTTTAGTTTCATTATTTTTTACCTTCTGATTTTGCTTTATAGTTTTTGTCTACATAATTGAAAAATTCTTTTTTCTTTTCGTCTGACTCTAATTCGTCAGGTGAAGAGATATCAAATTTTTTCATTGCTGATTGGAAGAATACTTCATAATCACCTTCTTCAATTGAATCTTTTGCTTCTTCTTCCTCATTACCATATCCCTCTGGAATATCATAGTAACGATTCAAGATATTACCCATATCTTCATACAATCCTGATAATCTTTGTTGAACTGATGAAGCTTCCTCAGATATTTTTGAAAATGCTTTTGAGTGATTAGTTAATTCTTTCATATTACGAGTAACCGTAACTTTATCAAACCAATCTTCAGTTTCTTGAATAGTATTTGATGCTGCCATTTCTGCTATCTGTGATAGAGATTTTGCAGTTTCTTTTAGTGATTCTTGTTGATATAGAGTTTCACCCAACTTATTGTAGTTTTGTAAAGCTCTTTTAATTTGTTCTGAAGAAACTTTCTGAGTTTCAGAAGATTCTCCATATTTTTCTTTAACCATATTAGATAAAGAGCCATATCCTGCATTAATCGCTGGTATAGAAACTACTCCACCCACTAATGAAAAATTCTCTTTTACTAAATCTTTTAACTTTGCCATTTTATTTTCTCCTTACTTATAAATATAAGTTAATTCTGTTTTCGTCTTCCATATTTATTAAATCTATCTCTTAAATCATAATATAATGCTGAAAGAACATTTCTTTTAGATTTACTCGCATCTTTTATATTACCTGTACTGATAGCTTTTGATAAATCCATATTATCATACTTGTTGTTTTTCATATCTGATGTAAAAATACTTACTGCTCGTTGTTGAGCTTTACCAATTTCTTTTGCTACTTTGTTAACTGCGTCTACTGATAATTGTTGTGCTTCTGAATTTGACCATTTAATATTACCTCTAATGTTTACTGCTTCGTCCAAAAATCCCAATAAGTTATCTAATTGTCTTAATGCTTTACCTCTACCATTCATAGCTGCGATAATCATTAATGAACTTCTTCTTCTATCTCCGGCTTCTATCACATCTAATAAATCATCTGCGTCAAGGTCATATTTTTTTAAAAACTTATCAACATCACTTGGTCGTTTACCAAGTGTAGTAGCTACTTTAAGTAGGTCTTTATTTTCATCAACACGATTACTATATCGTGTAGTTATTTTTGATAAATCTTTTAAATTATCCATTATCCTCTAAATTGACCTTTCATAATTTGGTTATAATATTGTTGAACTTCTTTTGCATATGATTCAGAGTCAGCTTTACCAAAGCCCATACTATCTTTTCCGTATTTCTTTTCATCATCTTTTGCTTTTTGTAATGCGCCTATGTAATATCCGTATTGACTATATAAACGAGCTAATTTGTCACCGACACTTGATACGAAACGATATGCGTCTGCTTCTTCACTACTTGATTGTCCAACTTTCATTTGAATCGTTTTTAGTAATTTACCACTTGGTTTTTTACCACCGATTGCTCCGTCAATTAAGTCTTGACATAATTTAGCTGCCTGTTTTACTTTAACTCCTAATTTTTTAGGGTCGTTTAATCTTTGTTTTAGTAAATCATCAAAGTATTGTTTATTAATTCTTGCAAATTCATCATTAGTTGTGAACTTTGCTGCTCCGAATTGAGCTGCTTGTCTCATTTGTCGTTTGACACCTGCGCCCATATAAGGCATAGCATCATCTAACTTGATTTGATGAAATTTAATTCCTGGTATTGACATCATACCTGATAATGATTGATATCCTATTTCGTTCATACCGAATTGTTTACTTCTTGAATAAGTTCTTGAACCTGCGTCTATATCTGGAATAGTGCTTCTTTTACCATAATAATTATCTTTAGCTTTTTTACCTGTTGCGGTGTGAACATTTGTTAATTGTTTCCAACTTTTTGTATACCAAAGTGGTTTTCCGTCTTTCAATACACTAATGGTTGTAAATTTGTCAATACCAATTTTACTCCCACTATAATAATCTGATTGTTTGCCTTTCATCGGAACCGTAACATCTTTATCTATATATGCAATCTCAATACCCTTTTTCTTTGGTTTTGCATTGGTTTCGATTTCATCGTCTGTGATTTTGTCCCACTCGATTCCTAGCTTTGCTCCGTATGACCAGAAGTTTGAATCTAAACCTCTCCAATCATTTGTCAATGCACGAAGTTTACCTGCTTTGAATGATTCTATTACTAATTTTTTGTCTACTCCGATGCTTCCGTATCGTGTTGTGATTTTTGATAATTGTCTTAAATCAGAATTTTTACCTTCTTTAATATATTTTGCTATTGTATCTTTTAAATATTCTTTTGCCCAATCAGCGTCTTCATCACCAATCATACCCATTTCTGCGTCTTGAAGTGCATATATGGCTTCTTCAGTAGTTCCTCGTTCTTCCTCTGGTATGTTTTTCATATTTCTATCTATCATATCACCAACTGAAGACGGGGAAAAGTCCACTGCGTCGCCAAATTCGGCTTTTGCCATTTTTTCATTTGCGTCACCTGCTGCTTTTTGCATTTCTTTATCTATTTTAGGGTCTATATCTGATTTATCACCTTTAGGTTTCGTATTTTTTTTAGGGTCATCTATGACTTTATCTTTACCGGCTACTTTAACAACCGTGCCTGGTCTCATTTTATGCTTTTTCTTGTATGTAGCAAACTCTGCTGGTGTTTTAAACTCCAATTCTTTTACAATGGAATCTACTTCATTTATACTTTCTAATATTTGTGATAATTTTTTCATTATATGAAATCCCTTTTTCCTACTGATTCACCTTTACGATAAGATGTATTTTGTTTAAATAATTTAACTACTTTTGCCATATCTTCTGGGTTTTTGGTTTCAATCCCAACATATGATGCGTAATCTTTTTCTGATGGTCTTCTACCTTGTGCATAATACTGACCTGTAATCGGGTTATTAGCCGTGATGATAATGACATCTTTGTTTCTCCAAAAGAAATTCTTTCCATCAGACCAACTTGCACCTGATGATGAACCTTTTGCTATCATTGGAATATTCAATGCCTTTAAAAACTTTTTAAATCCACCTGGTTTAAAATCAGATAAATCAAATCCGTGCTGTGCTCCGTTTTGAAATAGTTTTACTGCTTCTTGTAAACGAAAGTCTTTCCACTTTTTGTTCATTTCCATTATTGCTTTTTTAGTTATTGCCATTATGATTTCCTATAATCTTACGTCTAAACCGGTGTTCTTTTTGAACATTTTACCCAATTGGTCGGCATAAACTCCTTTTTCTTTTGATTTAATTTTTCTTGAACTCCCACGAATACTTAAAAATTCCATATCGTATAAATCTCCTGATGTCAATCTAATGATAACGTGTGATATACTTTTTGAATTTCTACCTATTTTCATATGTAATTCATTTTTTGACTTATCGACTGCGAGATTTTTTGCTCCTGTCATTGCGACAAATTTATTACCACCTAATTGTTGTAGTAATTGTTTTGGGTCTAATCTGGCTTCATTAATTGATTCACCATATAAAGTTTTCATTATGTATTTTTCTGATTTTCCATCACCTTTAAGAGCTGATTTAAGTATCTTGATGTGTTGTTTTCTTTTACTTGAACTATTTCTTGTAAGTTTTTCTACAAAATCTAATAGAGAGGCTTCATCCAATCCTGATTTTTTCATAAATTTGACAATAGAACTATCTGGTTCATTAATCATTTTAGATAGTTGTTTTGTTAAAATACTTTCATTTACTGATTCACCAACAAGTTGTTTAAAAAATGTTTGTCTAACTGAATCATTTTCACCGTGTAATTTATCACCTAATCTTTTGAGTAACTTGTCGTTGTATTTTTTTGGAAAGTATTTTTTAAAGTTTTTATAATTTATATTATCTGGTGTAAATCTCATAGACATAAATACACTTGAAATTACTTTCATTAATTGTTGCCCTTTAACATTTGGGTGTTTTTTTAAGATATTATCTTTTATTTCTCTACCGATTACCATTAATACTTTTCTATCTCCACCAGTAATGGCTTCATCTACTGATTCTTTTGATTCAGCAAGACCTGCTTTTCTAAGTCTTTTTGCTTGACTTTGGTGCATTTTTACTGCTTTATCTAATTCTTTTGCTATCTTTTTAACATCTGCCGGAATTTCTTCTTCTTCAATTGATTCAACTGGATTAGTCAAGTAATCTGTTGCTTTTGCTAAATAATCTGCTGATAAAGTAATCTTATCACTTAACCAACTCGGTAATGAATCTTCTTTGTTCATTCCGTTTAATTTGTTTAATAATTTGTTTGCGTCATCAACGACTAACATTGCTTTTCTTTTTGCTGATGCGACATCTGTATGGCCGTCTTCATTTACTGACTCAAACAAAGACATATCTATTTGATACTCTATTCCCATTTTTGCATATCCTATAAATCTTTTATATTCTTTTGCTTGTTTTGGTGTCATTTTCAATGGTGGAAACATTTTCTTTTTTTCATTTATTGCTTCGGGTAATACTACTTCATATGGTGATTGCATAGCTTTTGTAACTTGTTTTTCAGTATTACCTTTAAATCTTAATTTGTATGCTTCTGTTCCCTCAACTTCCATATCAGTAAATGTTCCTTTGTTTGTAATGTAATGATTTTTTATACCAAATTTGTTAGCTCTTGATTTAGTAACACCTTTTACTTTTGCTTTACCTCTATGTCTTCTATCAAAAGAAAGTAAACTAACGGTATCACCTACCTTATATACTTTGTTTTCAT
>Ga0209383_1001079_pt1 | contig 17624 bp, 20 predicted proteins | sample CoawatmetaG02DNA_FD_187510 | JGI IMG/M metagenome (GOLD analysis project Ga0209383, IMG submission 187510) | Marine microbial communities from the West Antarctic Peninsula - Coastal water metaG029-DNA (SPAdes) (version 2) | ecosystem: Environmental > Aquatic > Marine > Coastal ... | reverse complement strand
GTTTTTATTCAAGTCAAAGGAATTGATGCCGATAGAGTTATAGACAAATCGATTCGAAGGCATGTGTCGTTTTTATCGAGGCAACCATAGCCCAATACAGGAAATAATATGAAAGATCTTAGAGTAAAAGCGTCAAGCCAAAGACCAGAGTGGCTTGGTATTTCCGCGTTAACGCGGCTTGGAATGATAATGGCTATCGGGTTTTTGTTGAGTGGCTGTGTCACCAATATGGATGCGTACAATACCGCGGTTGTTAAGTCAGTGATTGATAGGAATCAAAATATCATGGCTACGGGCTACGCGGTTATAAGTGTTCAAAAGGCAGATACCCCAGCCCAACAGCGGATATTGTCCATTCGCGCATCTAAGCTCGATGCATACCGTTCGTTGATGGAGCAGGTCTATGGTCAATATCTCGATGCGAACACGACTGTAGCCCAAATGGTTGTTCAAAACGATACTTTTAAGGCTAGGGTACAGGGCGTTATTTATGGCGCAAAGTTGGTCAGTATTACCCCAGTCGGAGACGACACCTATGAAACATCGTTAACTCTAAGTAACGATATTGTTGTTGACTTGCGTAAGCTTTATTTGGCAGTAATGTCTGGGCCGAATCGCTCCCTCATGGGCGGCTAAAAAGAAATAGGTTTAGTGACAGGTAGGGGTATTCAGATGTGTGAGCTTTGCAAGCAGGAGAGGAACCAATGGGTCCGTTAGTCACTCCATCAGGGAAACATATAACAGTCATTAGTGTTTTAAAAGCATCGCTAATTTTTGGTCTTTTATGTGGGTTTTGTGCAAGCCCCACTAACGCTGAGAGCTCTGTGGCTGCAGCCAAACTTGAGGCTGTTAAGCAGTCACTGATTGATCTCGCGATGAAATCCAACATACACTTAGGAAGCTCCGCTTATCTCGATAACAAAGGGATTTTGCATGAGTCTTCTATACTCTTGAGTGATGCTGATATCCGCGGTATTCGCGTCCTTTCTTATATTGAAGAGGCTGGCATTAAAACAGCAGACGTTTCCGCGAATGTTTTTTCCCTCCCACAATGTCCCGGGACTCGACCTAACGTTAAACGTCAGGCCCTGATCCGCGTGAGGGGAGAAAACTTGCAGGAGCAAAGCAGAGTGCGTGTTGGTGACCACTATATTGGCGAGCTTCTTCATGCCGCAGAATCGATGTTGCTCGCGGAACTAACAGGGTCAAAAGATTGGTTGGTAGTACCAGAAGTTGCCTACCCCACAGTTTATGATCAGTATGTATCTGGACGGATACAAGATAGAGCGGCTTACCGATTTGATATTGTGATTGGTGAAAAAACGGCGCCTGATCATAGAGCAAACCAGTTTATTTCTAAGGGTAAAACATTATCCTATGATATGGGGGCCTGGATAGCGGGTAAGATTCCAGAGGTTAATTACAATAAGCCGTGGCCAAAAAAACAACTTGTCTACGAGCTAGTCTTGGTTGACCATCAGAGCAATACTCCGCTATGGCGAAGAGATTTGCCATTGGCATATCCGCGGGTTGCCCGAGGTTATCGCAAAAGTTCGATGCCTTCTTCAGTGAAGGATCAGATCGCGAAAATCAATGGGCGATTTATTGAGCAAGCAACTCAAGCCATTGATTGTCATACAGATTACTTTCGTCTAGCGATTATTCCTGGAACGTTAGAAAAGTTTAAAATCGCATCAGGTTCCTCTGCGGGGATTAGTGTTGGCGATCAATTTCTTATTAGCGCAAATGCTAATATTTTGTCTCAATCACTTAGTATGTCGGGTCTTGCAGAGCTTGGGTTAGCAGAGGTAGAGTCAGTAACCAAAAGTGGAGCAATATTAAGGTACATCGCAGGGCCAAAACCTCAGGGAATCGGCAGTATCAGTAATAGTGTGGCATTACATTTTTGATTTCAGCGTCAAGGGTTTTAACAGGTCCATCACGGAATTTTAGAGGAAACCGATAGGATGAAAAATTTAAATCGAATTGCGATAAGCTCGCTAATTCTATTAAGCATGCCCATTGGAACTCTCCAGGCTAATACTTTAGAGGCAGAAAAAGCGTTAAAACGGCTACTGGGCGATATAGATAAAATGGAATCTCAGTTATCTATTTCGACAAAAAAGCCCCAGATAACGCATTATAAAACCCAGTATGGTGATACGCTGGACCAGATTTTGATTGATCATGTCGGAGAAATGCCCATCAGAACCGACATTTTAAAGCGTGTTGTTATGTATGCTAATCCTAACGCCTTTAAAAGTAACAACCCCAATTGGATGTTCTCTGGGCGTAAACTCAAACTTCCGGATGCTGATGATATCCGCAATTTGATCTTTACAGATGAGGCTAAAAAGAAAATGGTACAAGGTAGAAACCGTGATGATTGGATTCGATACCCGTAGGAATCGCAGCATTTTTTTGAGCATCGGTTTACCAGGAAAGTATTGTGTTAGGACCTGAACAAATCAATTTTTCTCCCCGGCCGACGCCCGCTTTCCTTGACGGAGCAGCGTCACTTAGGGTTACTGAACAGGTGGCCAAAGGGATGGGCCTCAGAGATAATCAGATTGTCAGAGGTATCATCGAAGATCGCGGTGGGCTGCTAAAGCTAGTCTTAAAAAACCGAGAATTTGATTGGCAGGGAAGCAAAAAACTCAAGCCAGGAGATTCCGTAGAGTTTCAAGTCGGTCGCTCAGCCGCCGGCAGACTGCTGAGTCCGTTGGCCTCCAATAGTCCGGCGCCGATTTTAGCAGGGCCTCTTTTAGAGACAGCAACGCCTTTCGCGTCACCACGTGTGATGAGTCTACTCTATCGACCGGATCAACGCTCTTCTGTGGCGCAACTATTGTCACCGACCACATCAGGTGGAGTTTTATCTAAGGTATTGAGCGGCACTTTAGGACTGCGGCCTGAGCAGCTATTCTTTACTCTTGCACAAATTTCTCCAGAGATGGTTCGCAGTGCACTGGCCAATTCAGGACTATTCGGTGAATACTTACTAGGTCATCAACTTGCATTGCGAATGGACACCAAACAGTTGTTACGAAATTTATTACGCAGTGACTCATCTAATAAACCAGATAGGATTTCCCTCGATAGCGCTATTGACGAAATTGAGAGTCGCCAACTTGACGGGTTACATGCTCAGCAGAACCGAGAGGTTTCTTATCATTTTGTGATGCCTTTCTTAGATGCTGAACCCATTGAAATGCATTTTGAGCGTAGGCAGAGGAGTTTGGCTAAAGGTGAAAGTGATTGGGTGATTAACCTGCATACCAATTCGGCACACCTCGGTGAGGTGTGGTCAAAAACTACTATCAGGGGCTCCTCTGAGATTGAGATGATTTTTTGGGCTATCAGCGAAAGCTCCGCTGAAATGGCGCGACAGGGTAAAGCTCGATTAGAAACCGCTTTGACTGAGTTTGGTCTAAAGCTGACAAAGTTCTCAGTACTTAATGCCTCAAGGCCCGTAATAGACCCAACCCTAACAGGTCCAGGTCAAGTAGTGGATGTAAGGACTTGAAATATAAAAATAAGAAAGCCGTTGCTCTTGAGTATGGCGACAGTAGAGCGCCACGCCTAACCGCAAAAGGCGACGATGCCATGGCACAGGCTATTGTTGAGGAAGCTCTACGTTTGGGTGTTCATGTGGCTGAGGACGCGCAGTTAGTGGCTTTGCTCAGCGAGTTAGAGTTAGATCAAGAGATACCTGAAGACTTGTATACGGCGGTGGCTGTCATTCTGTCATGGGTATATTGGCTGAAGGGGATGAGCCCAGGGGGTGATCATAAGTCTTAATTAGACTTGACCCATGCTCCCTCGTCTCTGATGGGGGCGTACTTTGCCTAAGCGATTATAGACATCTACGCTATTCAATGGATCAGGCGATTGGATTGTTCGTAATGCGCCTTGAATAGATTCGAGTTTCCGCAACATGAATATTTCATTTCTTCTATGCAGGTCCTTACAGTCTGACACGACCATGATAACGTCATCCCAGATACTCAAATGAAGGGAGGCCTCTAAGGTATTAGTCGCGTAACCTTTGACACGGTTTGCAAGTTCTTCACTATTGAGAAGGGTCAGAATATCAATTTTTTCGGGTTGTAAGCCTTCAAACGCACTAAGATCCTGACTTTTAAGCGCTGTGAACTCATCTTCCAGAAGGGCTTTAAGGCGGTTCGCCTGGTCTAACGCCACCGAAAAATACTCCAGTTCTTTTGTTGTCATAAGTAAGCACCGATATGTATATTGAAAAAGCTACGAGCAGATTGCTAACCTGAGGCCTTTCAGGTCGTTGAGTCGCGAACTAACTAACTTCCATCAATCATACGCTCTAGAGCAATAAAGCTTTCGGCCACTTTTACTGCATCGATAGGATAGTTACCTTCTCTAATAGCTGTCTTTATTCGATCAACTTTATCAGCATCAAATTCAGCATTAGCTAGCGAACTTTCAGTGGTCTTACTCAAAATAAGGACATCATTATCCGGGCTCTTCTTAATCCCATCATCTGTCAATTTTGGTGCAGTTACCTTTTGATTTTTTTCATTACTTGCTGACAACTGAGTTGCAGTTCTCCCAAGATTTGAAATTGGATCTGTCATAATTATCACCTCAAGGGGCATTTTAGCCCAAACTTTCCTTCGTCTTCCACTATATCGACACTAGTCCAATTTTCTTTACCTTTTAAATTAAAAAAATCAAATTTAATTTAAAAGCTGCTAGCTCTACCAATACCCGTCACAAGGGCGCGCACTTCTTCGTTAGATTCTGGATTTAACAGGGTGACTTGTTGGTCCAACTTACCATTTCCCATTGCTACCATGGTAGAGGTGATCGTCAAGATGCCGCGCTGGATACTTAGAACAACGGTGTCTCCCTTTTTAATCATAAGGGAGGGTCTTAAATCAGACGCTCGCAATGGTTGCCCCAATCGTATGGTGCGAATAGCTTCCATTTGCTGACCATCATCCAATGAATACAGGACATCCGAAGGCAAATTACCATAAAAAGCAGTTATTTTCGCATTGCTAGCGTTAAGACGCTGGCCACGAGAAATCGGTTTTGTGCTGGTCAAAATAAAATTCCGAATGTTCAAGTCACTACGAGACAAAATGGAACCGCTACTTAGGTCTCTGGCAGCCGTAGCGTTTTTTAGGAGCGCTTTCGGGAATAATGTTCCTGTGGCAGCAGTTGTAGCGCTTTTTGCCTTATAGTTGACATCATCGAGTGTTACCGCATTGCCTTTGAGCACATCTTTGTTTAAGTTAGCGACCATTACACTGTCTGTAAAGTGATTATTTCTTGCAACTTCTCCCTGTTCTACGTCTTTAATTAGCAGCATGTTGGAAACAGCGTTCGCGGACGTCACTAGATTTTTGTTAGTTTTTGAGACGGATACTGATTTAAATCCCTCTTCTGATACGGTTTGCCCAGCCTTGTGCGAGTGAAGGTAGGCGAGTCCCTTAATATTATTTTTAAGACGAATTCCGACATAGGCGAACCATGCAGAATCAGGACATGTTACGCGAACCGTTTGCTGACTCTTGCTATAAGGAAAGCTGACATCAAAGCTCGATGGGCAGACAGGTACTTTTAGTCGACGATCTAGAGCCAATACTCCTATATTAGCAGATTCTATTCCCGTTTCATTTTCCACCCAAGAATGAATATCTTCAATCATAGCGACTTTGGATGTTGTCATTACATGACGAACTTCTGCGGCCGTCGCTGAGGCGAGTAGGGACAATAAAATGATTATAAGTTTCTGCATAGCACCAAATTATGCGCCACAACAGAGAGTGACGCAATACCGACAGATTCACAAAATTAATGGCAGACCGGCAAGAAATAGCGGCAAACCTTTGCCGAATATCTAACCGGGTAGATTGGCATGAAGGGGTAGATTTTTTTAAACTATTGTTAATAAAGGGAAAAATTTAAAAATTACACCTTGTCTCAACTTGGCACTTCTTTTGCATACTCCTTGATGAAGATAAGTCTTGGCGCACAATTAAGCCCCGCTTCCAAAGGGTAATCGACAAGACAGCTAAAAACTTTAATGGGTTGCTTATGAAATTATTGGATTCTGCATTTGCTTTCAGCGAGACCGCATTAGCACTGAGAAATCAGCGCATGGAGGTGCTGTCGCGAAATATTGCTAACGCCGATACACCACATTTTAAAGCACAGGATATCGATTTTAAAAGTGTTCTAAACGACGCACAGGGAATGGCCTCGATAAGAGCCACACAAGGAGGCCACATTAACAACCCACAGTCGGTGTCAACTGCTGATTTGATTTATACCATACCGTTTAACTCATCAATTGATGGTAACACGGTGGAACTGAGCGTAGAGCAGGCTAAATACGGACAAGCAGCTGCTCAGTATCAAGCAACACTGCGTTTTATAGAAGGCGACATTAGCGGTATTCGAAAAGCCTTAAGAGGAGATTGATAAACATGTCGATGAACAATATTTTTGGTATTGCGGGCTCAGCGATGAACGCTCAGATTACTCGTATGAATGCAAGTGCGTCAAACATGGCGAACTCAAGCACAGTCGCGGGTAGTGCAGAGGAGGCTTACAAAGCTAAGCGCCCTGTGTTCGAGGCTTTGCTGGCTGAGTATCAAACTAATTCAAAATTTCCTGTCGTAGGCGGGGTGAAGGTCGCTGAAATAGCTTTTGACGATGCGCCCAACAACTCTATGTATGACCCTGGGCACCCTAATGCGGATGAAAACGGCATGGTGTTTATGTCCAACGTCAACGAAGTTGTTGAAATGGTAGACATGTTAGCAGCCGCTAGAAGCTATCAAAATAATGTCGAAGTGGTCAATACGGCAAAGCAATTGATGATGAAGACTCTTGATATAACTAAGGCTTAAAGGACCAAATTATGATTGATACATTAACAGCATCGTCTTTTTTGACAACCGAGCAATACTCCAAGCAGCAAGATACAAGTATGGCTGTAGAAGAGGAATTAGGACGCGATGCTTTTTTAACGCTATTAACGACGCAGCTAACAAATCAGAGCCCGCTAGACCCAATGGATAACGAAGCATTTGTTGCTCAGCTAGCTCAGTTCTCTCAAGTAGAGGGGATTAAAGGTATGCAGACCTCGCTGGAGGACATGGTCTCTGGTATGAGGCAAGACCAGATGATGTCTGGCGCCAATCTCGTCGGGAAAAAAGTTTCGATCGAAGGAGGATCTTTTTTTGGTGGCAATGGACAGGCATCCCAAGGGTCGGTCAGATTACCTGAGGGCGCCGACTCGGTGATATTGAGTGTTTACGATTCTCAGACGGGGGATCTTGTCTTTCGTGAAGATCAGGGAGAAAAATCCTCCGGCGCGACAGAATTAAATTGGAGCGGCCTTAACTCCGAGGGTGCCGCCGTGCCATCTGGTAGCTATGTCATGACAGCAAGCGTCACTAAGGATGGTCAAGCCCAAACTGCTGTGGTTACCACCTCTGCTGAGGTGAAGAGCGTTAAATGGGATCCCCAGACACAACAATTATCTCTAGAGATAGGTGATGGCACCTATGTCCCGTTGTCTGCGGTAGAACGGATCAGCGGATAATAATTTTTTTATGAATAGGAAATAACGATGTCTTTTTATACGTCTCTAACTGGTCTTAATGCGGCAGCAGCAGAGCTTGCTGTTGTTTCAAACAATATTGCCAACTCATCTACAACTAGCTTTAAGCGATCTGATGCGACCTTTGGTGATATTTTTGCGTCCTCAACCTCATCGAATCCGGCAACGGCAAAGGGTAGTGGCGTACAGGTTATTAGTATTGACCAGCAATTTTCTCAGGGCTCGTTTGAGCTTACCGAAAACGCGTTAGATGTCGCTATCTCAGGTGAAGGGTTTTTCCCAATGGCCGCAGCTGATGGCAGCCCCGTGTATACACGAAATGGTTCTTTTATGCTAAATAAGGACAACCAGGTCGTCAATAGTTCGGGATTTATCGTTCAGGTACATCCTCTTTTGGCCGATGGCAAGAGTGACTTCAATCAAAATTTGCAGAATCTTACCATCAACAGAACCATAGCAGCTCAAGCCACGACTAGTGTTACCTTAAATATAAAGCTTCCAGAAGACTCAGCGATAATTGGTACCGATGGCGATACAGTGATTGATCCCGCTAACATAGCTACTTATAACCAGTCCCAGATAATTAGTTTGTTCGACGATGCTGGAGAGCCATACACCGCCCAAGTTTATTACCAAAAGATTGGAGATAATGTAGTCGTTGGAGGGGCACCACAGGATCAGTGGAGAGCATCTATCTATGTTGGTGACCCGGCCGTGTTAAGCAATGCGATAGCGCTTAACTTCGATGCAAATGGCGCAGTGATAGGCGCGATTGACGATCAAATCATTGCCGCATCCCCTGTTGATGGACGAACGCAGCCCATCACCTTGGGACTGGCAGCAATAACTCACACAAAGGCTTTTGAGGTTGTCAATCAAACTTCCGATGGAAGAGCTTTAGGCGAGCTAACCAACATCAATATTGAAGAACGGGGCAGTGTGGTTGCCACCTACTCTAACGGGGTTCAGGTGTCTTCAGGCAGAATTAATCTAGCAAACTTTAGCTCTCCCTCAGGATTAAGTCAGCAGGGAGGTACAGTCTATAGCGCCACTAATGCATCAGGCACTTTGAAATTCGGTGAACCCGGAACCTCGGTAGGGACATTAGCAAGTGGTGCAAAAGAGCGCTCTAACGTTGATGTAACAGCAGAACTAGTGAGCTTGATAGCAGCACAACGCAATTTTCAATCGAATGCCAAAGCCCTAGAAACATCTGGAGCCTTAGCATCGACTCTAATCAATATGCGCGGTTAAACCGGTAAAGGATAATTAGGACTTAGTAATGGACAGATTAGTTTTTACATCGTTAGGGTCAATTACGAATCAGACGCATATACGAGCGCAGATTACCAATAATCTGGCGAATGTATCCACAGTAGGCTTTAAGCAAAGCTTTGCTGTGGCCTCTGAATCAGTCAATGTCCAAGGGCAAGGGTTTTCTACTCGAACATCGTTAGAAACGATTGGACAAGATGTGATTAATCTCAAACCTGGGGTTAGCAATCGAACAGGTCGTGCCATGGATGTCGCACTGCAAGACTCAACGGTCCTTGGCGTTCAAGGTACGGACGGCGATGTCGCCTTTACCCGGCGTGGCGATTTACGAGTGTCACCCCTGGGGCTCATAGAAAACTCTGCAGGCCACCTGATTCTTGGTGAAAATGGCCCAATTAATGTACCTCCGGGGCAGATGGTTACCATTAGTGCTGATGGCAGTGTATTTGGAACGCTCCCGGGCTCACCGGATTTACCGCCTGTTCTACTAGGCACTCTTATGCTGCGAGATGCCAGTGAAATGCCACTAACCAGAAGAACAGATGGCCTTTTTGAGCCGGTTCAACAGCAATTCAAAGGAGCCGACTTCCCAACAGGGCCGCTGCCTGCATCAGTTTTTAGCGGCTCGCTTGAGGGTAGTAACGTTAATCCAATTGAGGCGATGATTGAATTAATGGATTTTAGTCGATCTTACGAGTCACAGATAAAAATGATTAAAGAAATCAAAGGAATTGACGAGAATGGCGCATCAATGATGCGTCTTCCAGCATAGCTATTAACGACCTAATTTATAGAAAGGATAAGAGGTATGGACGCATCACTTTGGATTGCTAAGACAGGTTTAACTGCACAGCAAACACGTATGCAGGTAATTTCTAACAATTTAGCAAACGTAAATACAACGGGATTTAAAAAAGACAGAGCCGTCTTTGAAGACCTGTTGTATCAAAATATTGTAACGGCAGGCGGTCAAACAGATGCAGAGTCACAAACCCCAACGGGGTTGATGCTCGGTACGGGAACGCGTGTTGTAGCCACTGAGAAGCTGCACGGACAAGGGAACATTATCAATACTGAAAACGCATTAGACGTTGCTGTTACCGGTGATGGGTTTCTAGCAGTTCAGCAGTCTGATGGCACTATTGCCTACACTCGAGATGGCTCTATGAAGATGGATGCTCAAGGACAGTTAGTGACCGCAGGTGGTCAAGCGCTTGTTCCTGCGATCCAGATTCCAGAAAATGCAACCAGCGTGACTATTGGACGAGATGGAACGGTTACAGCAGAGCTTGCCAACGGTGGCGGTGCAGCACAGATAGGACAAATTCAGTTATCTCTATTTGTTAACAATTCAGGCCTTCAACCGGTCGGACGAAACCTGCTCAAGCCTACAGAGGCAAGTGGTGCGGCGATTGTGAGTATCCCGGGTGAAGGTGGGTCTGGCATGTTAATGCAGGGCTCGCTAGAGGCCTCAAATGTCAACGTTGTTGAAGAAATGGTCAACATGATCGAAACCCAGCGCGCTTATGAGATCAACTCCAAAGCGATCTCGGCGGCCGATGGTATGTTGAAATTCTTGAATAATAACTTATAAGGCATTGCTATGACTGGTTACCGAGCCACACTCATTTTTTGCATAGCCTGTTTGCTTAACGCATGCGCTGCGCAGCCTCGTATGGAACCCACTGCCGACTTTTCACCCGTTCACGCTATACCGGAACAAAAACCGCGCCAGGTGACAGGCGCGATTTTCACCAATGGCAGAGACTTGTTTGGCGATCTTCGTAGCTATCAGGCGGCCGAAATTCAGGTAGGTGACCTGGTCACTGTACTATTGAATGAGACCACTCAAGCCTCGCGCACATCAGGCTTGTCTACCAATCGAACGACAACCAATGATGCCATCGGACTCAACCAGAAGAACTCTATCCTTAGCAAAATTGGGTTTGGTGAAGGTTTTTTTGCTGGTGCTAACACGGATGGTGCGACTATCAGCAGCGACGGGAATGGCACAGCAGGCCAAGCAGCCAGCTTATCTGGATCAATTTCAACCATGGTGGTTGAAGTGTTGGCCAATGGCAACCTCGTCATTATGGGAGAGAAGCAGTTAGCCTTAACCGAGGGTAATGAATTTATTCGCGTTAAAGGCATTATCCGGCCCGCAGATATTCAGCCAGACAATACGGTTCTGTCCCAGCGCATTGCAAACGCGCAGATTTCTTACCGTGGTACCGGAGAGCTCGCTTCAGCCTCCAGGGCCTCCTGGGGCACTGGGCTCCTTTATAAATTTTGGCCGTTTTAAGCGGACTAGAGAGAACATAATGTTAAAAATAAAATCTGTTTTGTTTTTGATCCTGACTTTGGTCGTCACGCCGATTCATGCTGATCGAATTAAAGATCTTACCGATGTGGCTGGTGTTCGATCTAACCAACTTTTAGGATTTGGTATTGTTTCTGGACTGAGCGGAACCGGTGACGGCAAAGATTTACCGATTACCGCCCAGGCATTAAAAACATTACTTTCAGGTATGGGCGTCAGCGTTGACGGCCCTGTGACTGACTTTGATCTTGGCGATCAGATGGCTACTTTAGCGGCACAAAATGCAAAAAAAGAAGTCAAGGTAGAAAATTTAGCCTCAGTGATGGTCACCGCAGAAATACCACCCTTTGCCAAGCCGGGTCAGCGCATAGATGTCAGTGTTTCTGCCATTGGTGTGGCTGAGTCTTTGCGTGGAGGCACGCTAATTATGACGCAGTTACGCGGTATTGACGGTGAGACCTATGCCGTTGCCCAAGGGGCATTAACGGTGAGTGGCGTGTCTGCTGATGCGGCAGGCAGCAGCATACAAATCGGCGTTCCCACAGCCGGGCGTATTCCAAACGGAGCCACGGTTGAGCGTATGGTTGAGTCACCATTTGGTAGTGCGGAGCACATAGTGTTGAACATCCGACAAGCAGATTTTTCAACTGCCACCGCGATTACCGAAGCGGTCAACGTAGCTTTTGGAGATGGCACAGCAAAGGCCCTTGATGGTGTTTCTGTAGCTATCACGGCTCCTGCAGATTCATCTCAGAGAGTCTCTTTTCTCAGCATGATTGAAAATCTCGACGTTTCACCCGGTGAGGCGGCTGCGCGTGTAGTGATTAATTCGCGGACCGGCACTGTGGTAATCAATCGCAATGTCAGAGTGACCGCAGCTGCAGTTACCCATGGCACGATTTCTGTCAGCATTTCGGCCACCAATGAAGTGATCCAGCCTGGGCCATTTTCAGAGGGCGAGACGGTCGGTGTTCAGAATGCAGATATCGAAATAACAGAAGGAAACAACCCCATGTTTTTGTTTCAGCCGGGGGTTGATCTGAGAGAAATAGTGGATGCAGTTAACCAGGTGGGGGCATCACCCTCGTCATTGATTGCTATTTTAGAAGTCTTGAAAACATCGGGCAGCCTTCGGGCTGAATTAGTGGTGATCTAGATGCAGGATATTGCTCTAACCGCTAAAAGCCATCTCGACTTTTCAGGCCTTGGAGAATTGAAAGCCAAAGCCAAACAGGATCAAGAAGGTGCAGCCCAAGAAGTGGGACGCCAGTTTGAAGCTATGTTTGTACAAATGATTTTTAAGTCAGTGCGAGATGCCAATGACACCATGAAGAGTGATCTCATGAGCTCCTCAAGTGTTGATACGTTTGAGCAAATGTACCATGACGAGCTATCACAAGTGATGGCTCAAAAAGGCGTTTTTGGTCTAGGTGATTGGCTAGTTGAGCAGGTTGCAGGTAAACCCAATGCCGCCAAAGTAATTAAAGCCTATGAGCAGAACCCACTTCCGGCTATGCCGATTAGCAGAGCTGACGATCCTAAATCTATACCCTTCTCAGAGCAAGAATCTAAGACTGTAAGGAGAGATAATAATGGTTGATCTTTTATCTATAGGCGCCGGTGCAACCCAATTGTATCGCTCAGCACTGACTACGGTCAGTAACAATATTGCTAATATGAACACCGATGGATATACCCGCCAGGTGGCCACTAGCGAACAAAATACACCCGTGTTACAGGGTGGCGGATACATTGGCAGTGGTGCCCATCTTGGAAACATAACGCGTGCTTTTAGCGAATTCAATGAAAGTAACTTGCGCAATAGTAGCAGCGAGTTAGGTACTCAAGATCCTATGATCAAGTATGCCGATCGCATTGTTGATGTCATGGGCTCAGATACCTCTAGTCTAAGCGGGGCCTTTGATCAGTTTTTTTCATCTGCCAGCAGCTTGAGTTCCGACCCAGCCTCAGGAGCTTTACGGAATTTATTCTTACGCGATGCCGATGGCCTGGCGATTCGCTTTCGTGAGTTAGACGGCCAGTTAAACAACATCGAAAAAGAAACGCAGTCAGAGATAAATTTAAAATTGACCTCGCTCAATGAGCTAGGCAAGCAGCTATATACGATCAACCAACAGTTGGCGAAAAAAACAACGCTCGGTGAGCAGCCGCCTAACTTATTGGATGAGCGTGACGGTATTTTAAGAGATATGGCTGACATAGCGAAGATCCATGTTAAGCAAAATAGCGCTGGTACTGTGGAGGTAAGGCTAGACAACGAAAATGGAACCAGTGTCGTGGATCCACTGCGAGCGACCGTTTTCAGTGCGACGTTCGATGCAGCACAGCCTGGGACCGTGGGAATTTTAGCGAATGTTTATGGTGTTGCTGGGCAAACAAATTCAGTCACAGGCGGTTCTCTTGGGGGCCTGCTGAACTTCCGAAGTCAGGTGTTAGCTCCTACCATGAGTGGATTAGATGCTTTGGCAGTAATGACCACGACACAAGTCAATGCGATACAAACGACTGGCGTGGACGCAAACGGTGAACGAGGAACCGCGCTATATGATGCTGATGTTGCAAATACAGGTGCCGCGGGCTTTAAATTACTGCAAACAGACTCCTCTAAAATTGCCGCTGCAGGGTTACTACAGATATCTGCCAATGCTGCCAATACAGGTGGCGCTACTTTAAGCCACACACAAATTGCCGCTGGTACGGCGACCCCTAATTTCACACTTAACTTTACAACAGCAGGGGGCTATGCAATTGGTGGTGCGGCTGTTGCTGTCAACGCTAATGGCGTTTTCGCTTACCAGGGAATTAACTACACCGTCACAGGTACACCAGCAAATGGTGACAGCTTTGCCATCGGACTCAATACCGCAGGGTTGGGTGACAACCGCAACATGCTATTGATGGCCCGGTTACAGGACAAAGAGACCTACGCTGATGGCCGATCAATGGGAGAGGGTTATCTAGATTTGGTAAGAACAGCAGGCAATACATCAGCCTTGGCAAAAATTTCACAAGATGCCTTGCAGGCCGTGAAGGATCAGGCAGTTATAGCAAAAGACAAGCTGTCGGGTGTTAGCCTTGATCAAGAGGCCGCAGAGCTAATTCGCTTTCAGCAAGCCTTTCAGGCTTCGGCACAAATTATTCAAACCGCTTCCAAGATGTTTGACTCGATTCTAGGGATTCGATAAAGGGCTACTATATGAAAATTTCAAATGCTCAACTTTTTGATTCATCCATCGCGCAAATGAATCTAAAACAATCAAATGTCGCTGAGATGCAAGCTAAGCTTGCATCGGGCAAGCAGCTCGTTAAGCCTAGTGACGATGCCCATCAAGCGGCTCTGATCCAACGACTTAATTCGGCCATGCAGCGCCAAGATGTCTTTGAACGAAGCCTGGACGGCGCAGATAGCCGCCTAGCCACGGAAGAAACTGCGTTGATGGGTGCCGAAAACTTACTTCAGCGAATCCGCGAGTTAGCGATTCAAGGAAGTAACGATACACTGAATGACGCAGACCGAAACATTATTGCCAAAGAAGTTGGGCACCTTCGCGATTCACTATTTAGCTTATCCAATACCCAAGATACCAGCGGCAACTACATATTTTCTGGCACCGCAGTTAACAACCCTGCCTTTGTACTCGGAGGGGATGGCGCTATGACCTACCAGGGTAATCAGAATCAAACGTCTATCGATATATCAGAAACTAGACAGGTCGCTATTAATCGTCCTGGGGACAAGGTTTTTTCCTCGGTGGCTCGTGCAACGGGCGGAGGGGGTTCTGAGTCTATTGGTTTTTTCAAAGTGCTCAGCGACTTCTCTAATGCGCTAACAACTGGAAATGACGCAGGATTGGCTCAGGGATTGACTGAAATTTCTGCTCTAACCGGTGACATAGCCGTATCCCTTGCCGACTTGGGTGGTCGCATGAATACAATTGACAGCCAGAGAGACGTGTTGGCAGATACAAAACTGCGTTACCAAAACCTACTTTCAAATGCACAAGATTTAGATTACGCGACCGCAGTGACAAAACTGTCAGCCCAGATTTTGTCACTAGAGGCTGCGCAGGCAAGTTTTGCGAAAATATCGCAGTTAAGCTTGTTTGACTACATACGGTAGCGCTAAGTAATGACTGAAGTTTCCAGTGTTACAAATACGGTATTAACGACCCTAGATATTGGTTCGGGAATAGATTCGATCAAGCTAGCTCGAGACTTAACCGATGCCGTTCAAATACCCAAGACAAGAGTAGTTCAAAGTAAAATTGATGCCTCTGAGGCCTCTATTTCGGCGTATGCATTGGTTAAATTTCAAGTGGATAAACTTAAAGCATCCTTTGAAAAACTTAACGATGCCAATGAGCTTGCCACGAGCACAGGTGTCTCCTCTGCAGCGACTAAAATGACTCTTTCATCAGTGGCAGGCAGTGCGACTGCAGGGTCCTATGATTTCACCGTTAGTCAATTAGCGCAAAATCAAAGGGTAATCTCGGATCAGTATACCTCAAAGACTCAAGCTCTTAACGGTAGTTCGGCTTTTGGTATTTCCTTAGCAGTGGGTGCAACCCAGTCGGCGCAAACAGCGATTTACAATGCCACTGCGACTGCTTCAGAGACAACCAGCTTAGTCGTGGGTGATGGCACCACCACGGTGAGCGTTGCCAGTGCAAGTTATTCAAGCATTACAGACCAGGTCAGTGCGATTCAGGGAGGATCTGGGTATGGTAATTTACTATTCACTGTAGGGGTGAATTCCGACAACGATGGTATTGCATTTACATATAAAACTGCGGGATCCGTTGCTTCAACGCCAACCTTCACTGGGAGTGCAAGCACACACACGATTACCAACCCTACGGTTGGAGTAAGTGTCGCAACCCCAGTAACGGGAGTGGCCGCTGAGTACAACATCACAGGGACTGCATCAGAAACCACCACCCTTGTCGTTAGTGACGGCAAGGCAACTGTGTCCATAGCGAGCGCTAGCTACGCCAACATTGCGGCTCAAGTTGCTGCAATTCAAGCAGGGACGGGGTACTCGAACTTGAAGTTCGCCGTGGCCGCAAATGCTGCTAACGATGGCTTTAAGTTTACCTACAAAACGACAGGCGCAGTCGCGACTGCACCCACGCTAACAGGTGCAAGCAGCCATAATGTGAGCAACACCGTTGCAGGCCGTTCAGCAGTGAATGCACCGACCACCACTACAATTAATGTGGCAACAGACACCCCGGCAGGTGTTGTGAGCGCAATTAATGCTGCAAATACAGGTGTTACAGCAACACTTATTGATACCGGCACTGGCGCCAACAATTTCAGAATTGTTCTGGCCGGCCAAACAGGTACTAATGGCGTATTTACATTGAGCTCAACTCCAGACCTTGGCTTTCATGAGACGGCTAATACGCTGCAGTCAGCACAGGACGCGATTGTGGGGTACGAGGGCCTTACGCTGACTCGCGGTACCAATGCGTTAACCGATGTTATTGATGGTGTAACTATTAATTTGATGGGCACTTCAGCGTCTGAAGTTAGACTTACCATTAACAATGACAGATCGATTCTTAAAACTAATATTCAGGATATGGTCGCCACTTATAATGATCTTCTGACGTTATTTAATAATTTCACAGCGACAGACTCCGACGCTGATATGGCCGGAGCCTTGTCTGAAGATGGCGGATTGGTTCGATTTTTGAGGGATAAACTACGAGCGGCTGTGTTTGCTGATTCTTCTACATCCGCTGGCAACATAACGGCAATGCGGGATTTGGGTGTGAGCGTTAATCGATACGGCGCCATTACTTTTACTGAAGCTACCTATGATACAGCTGTGCTGTCAAGCTACGACGACGTTGTCACTATGCTCACAGCAGACACTAGCAACGCGAATCTGTTTGCGACTGGAAATAAGGGTCTAGCTCAAGATATTGTCACGGCACTTGAAGACCTTACAGATGCTACAGGTATCGTCACAGTTCGTGAGGCAACCGCGAAGACTGATAAAACTGAGTATGAAGAGGAACTGGTTGATTTAGAAAAACGCATGGACAGAATTTATAATCGGTATCTTACTCAGTTTGGTGCTATGGAGGGGTTGATGGCAACCCTTGACTCGACCAAAAATTATCTTACCTCTCAGCTTGAATCAATCTCGAAAGCCTATGACAGCGACTAATAGGCCATCATCTTTAAAATAGAGTATCGATTTCTTAAAATTACGAGCGCGTCTATGGGTAAATCTTTAGTAACGACGCTACAGAGTCAGCGGATTGGTTGGCTTGGATGAGTTTTACGGCCCCTGCTTGCTGAAGAATTTGTGTCCGCGTAAGCTGAGCAATTTCCCACGCATTGTCTTGGCGGACGAATCGTGCAGCAGCCTTTTCAGTAATACTG
>Ga0209383_1001078_pt1 | contig 17655 bp, 17 predicted proteins | sample CoawatmetaG02DNA_FD_187510 | JGI IMG/M metagenome (GOLD analysis project Ga0209383, IMG submission 187510) | Marine microbial communities from the West Antarctic Peninsula - Coastal water metaG029-DNA (SPAdes) (version 2) | ecosystem: Environmental > Aquatic > Marine > Coastal ... | reverse complement strand
CTAATTATACTGATAAAGCAAAATCAGATCACATTTTTAGAGTTTGTGGTCGAGATGACCAACAAGGTGAAGTTGCTGGTAAATTTATTGCTGATAACTACAAAGGAAAAAAAGTTGCCGTTATCCATGACAAAACTGCTTATGGAAAAGGTTTAGCTGACGAGACTAGAAAAAATATGAAAAAAAATGGTCTTAAAGCAGCTTTGTATGAAGCATATACAGCGGGTGAAAAAGATTACTCAGCTTTAGTTTCAAAACTTAAATCTAAAAAAATTGATGTACTTTACATTGGTGGTTACCACGCTGAAGCAGGCTTGATGGCTAGACAAATGAAAGACCAAAGCATGAATGTTCAGATTATAAGTGGAGATGCTTTAGTTACTCAAGAATATTGGAATATCACAGGTGATGCTGGTGAAGGTACGTTAATGACTTTCGGTCCAGATCCAAGAGGTAAAGCTAGTGCTAGAGCCGTTGTTAAAAGATTTGAAGATGCTGGTTTAAACCCAGAAGGTTATGTTCTTTATTCTTATGCAGCTCTTCAAGTATTTGAGCAAGCAGCGACAAAAGCTAAATCTACAAAACCTAACGATGTGAAGAAAGCAATGAGATCAACAGAATTCGATACTGTTATCGGTAAGATCAACTTTAATAAAAAAGGTGATGTAATTGCTACAAGTAAAGATCCTCTTTACATTTTTTATAAATTTTCTAAAGGTTCATACGCACCATTATAATTTATAAATAAATAAAATCTAAAAAGGGGGCGAAAGCCCCCTTTTTTTTGAAAGGAGTAAAATGGAAATAACTCACGAAGACTTTAAAAAAGTTCAAATAAAACTAGGCACTATTCTCGAAGTTAGAAAGAATGAAAAAGCAAGAAAGCCTTCTTTAGTTTTAAAAGTTGATTTTGGTCAAGGCGTAGGTATTAAGCAATCTTCAGCTCAAGTAACTCATTACTATAATAAAGAAAGTTTAATAGGAAAACAGGTAATTGGAGTTTGTAACTTTCCAGTTAAAAATATTGCTGGTGTTGTTTCAGAAGTATTAATTCTTGGTGCTATTGAAAAAGACGGAAAAGTTGTTTTAGTTCATCCGTCTCATAAAACTGATAACGGTTTAGATATCGCTTAAATTATTCTTTTTAAAATTTTATCTTTAAAAAAAATATGATGCACAATTACAGCTAGGATATGAAGACTCACCAAAACAATCAGTAAATAGTTAGCATATATGTGAACTATATAAAAACTATCTGCTAATCCAAAGTTTGTATTTTCAAATGCATATTGAAACATAAAAAAGTTTAGTTTCTCACCCATGTAAAGTTTTTTAAGCACACCTGAAATAGTGATTGCAAATATACTTACATATAGTAAAAAATGATTAGTCTTAGCTATTAAAGCTTGTCCTTTAAAAAATTTATGCTCAGTTTTTGGACTAGGATTAAATAATTTCCAAATAAGTCTTAACAATACAAAATAGAAAATACTTATTCCAATTAGAATATGAATATTCTCAAGATCTATTCTTCGACCAGAAAACTCAAGTTCAACAAGATAAAAACCAAAAGGAATTTGTGCTATTAAAAGGATAAAAGTAATCCAATGGAACAATTTTGCCAGTAGACCATACCCCTCAGAGCTGTTAACAATTTTCATAATCAATAATATCATATTATGAACTTTAAAAACATTTTTTCTAAATCAGTTACATTGGTAGTTTTATCAATATCATTTTTTTTAATTTTTAGTTTTCTGACAGATAGACGAGATGCTTTGGCCATTCCGAAAGATAGCAAATACAATGTCGAAGTCTTTAAAACTTCATCTTGTGGATGTTGTTATGGATATGTTTTATTTTTAAAAGAAGAAAAGTTTACAGTTAAACAAACAGATATGAGAAGTCTTCATTTTATTAAAAAAAAATATAATATTCCACTAGAAATGCAATCTTGCCATACTACTATTTTAGGTAAATATTTTATAGAGGGTCATGTTCCTATTGAAGCGATAAATAAATTACTAAAAGAAAAACCTGATATTGATGGTATAGCTTTGCCAGGAATGCCCATAGGGACACCAGGAATGCCAGGAAAAAAAGAAGAACCGTATGTTATCTACCAACTTGTTGATGGGAAATCTTCAGTGTTCATGACTATATGAATTCTTCAAAAAAAATTATGAAAGTTATAAAAATATTTATTATTACATTATCTTTTTCCTTAAGTTTCCCCATTTTGTCTTATGCTAATCAGAGTGTAGAAGAAATTATTAAAGGAAGAAAAGCAATATTTAGTGAAAATTACCAAAATGCAAAAAAAATTTCTATTTTATTAAAATCAAAAAAAATTGAAGAAGCTAAGCCTTTAATAGAAAAAATGTCTGATAATTTTAAAAAATTATTAGATTACTTTCCCGAGAATACCAAAGAAGGTTTTAAAACAGAAGCGCTTCCAAGTATTTGGGAGAATAAAGATGAATTTAATACTTTAATGCAAAAAGCATCTAGTGATATGACACAACTTGCTAAGGCAATTGAAACCGCTGAAGATTTAAGAACTGTCCAAAAAAAACTCATGTGGAATAATTGTTCGGCTTGTCATGAAAAATTTAGAATGAAACATTAATACATGTACCCTGAACTAACTACTCTAATACTCTTTGGTATAGCTGGTGCTTATATACCTGGTCCTAATAATATTATTGCATCACACTCAGGTTTTAATTTTGGATTTATAAAAACAATACCTTTAATTTTTGGTGTTGGTTTTGGGTGGATCTTTATATTAGTAATGTTTGAATCTGGTTTAATTTTTGTATTTCAACAGTTTCCTATTTTACAAAGCATAGTTAAGATTCTTGGAACTATTTTCATAGTTTTTCTTGCTTATAAAGTTGCATTTACAAAAATGCGGACAACCAAAGCAACTAAGGCACCAATAACTTTCGTTGATACTCTGCTTCTTCAGACTATTAACCCTCAAGGAATATTAACTGCAATGTTAATTGTTTCAACATTCCTTGATCCTAATAATAATTATTTAAGAGACGCCATATGGGTCACATCTATAATGTTTATCATAACCATAACTAGCGTGGCTTTTTGGGTCCTTATTGGCAAATACTTGAGAAAAGTTGCTACAAACGAAAATTTTATAAAGATTTTTAATTATTCAATGTCTTTTTTACTTATAGTTTGTGTTATTTTGTTTTATGTATAGCGCATGTTAAAAAAGAGTAAAAACTCATTTCAATCTCTAGATGAAATTAAAGTTTCCTCAAAGATTTATAAAATATTTAATTTAAAAAAAGCTGAGCTTAATGGTTTGGAGGGTATTTCAAAACTTCCAAAATCCCTTAAAGTTTTGTTAGAAAATTTATTACGACATGAAGACGATCTAACTGTAAACAAAAAACAAATAGTTGCTTTAAAAGAATGGTTAAAGACTAAGAGTTCGAATACTGAAATTGCCTACAGACCAGCAAGAGTATTGATGCAAGATTATACGGGTATACCAGCTGTTGCAGATTTAGCAGCAATGAGGGATGCGGTAAAATCTAAAAATATAGATCCTAAAAAAATTAATCCTTTATCAACAGTTGACCTTGTAATTGATCATTCGGTAATGGTTGATGCTTATGCCACTAAAGATTCATTTACAAAAAATGTAGCTCAAGAATTTTCAAGAAACGGTGAGAGATATTCTTTCCTAAAATGGGGACAAAAAGCATTTAATAACTTTAGAGTAGTTCCACCGGGCACAGGAATTTGTCATCAAGTTAATTTAGAGTATTTATCAAAGGTTGTTTGGTCTACAGACCTTGATGGTGAAAGCTATGCTTATCCTGACACTTTAGTTGGAACAGATAGTCATACAACAATGGTAAACGGATTATCAGTTTTAGGTTGGGGTGTAGGTGGCATTGAGGCTGAAGCAGCAATGTTAGGTCAACCTATCTCAATGTTAATTCCAGAAGTTGTAGGCTTCGAAGTTAATGGAAAACTTACAGAAGGAACAACCGCAACAGATTTAGTTTTAACAATTGTTCAGATGCTTAGAGCTAAGGGCGTTGTAGGAAAATTTGTAGAATTTTATGGAGAAGGATTAAAAAATTTAACTTTAGCTGATAGAGCTACTATTGCTAACATGGCACCCGAGTATGGTGCAACGTGTGGCTTCTTTCCTGTTGATGAAGAGACTTTAAAATATTTAAAATTTTCAGGTAGAGACCAGAACACAATTGATTTAGTTGAAAACTATTCCAAAACACAAGGCTTTTGGGCAAGTGATGACATGATTTTCACAGACACACTTTCCTTAGATTTAAGTACAGTTGTGCCAAGTATTTCTGGGCCAAAAAGACCTCAAGATAAAGTCTTACTAACAGAAGCGTCAACTGCCTTTGCAAAAGTGCAAAAAGAAAATACTAAAAGAGAAGAATCTGTAGAAACTAAGGTTGAAGGAACTGACTTTAGCATAAAAGATGGTGACATTGTTATCGCTGCAATTACTTCTTGTACAAACACCTCCAATCCAAGTGTTTTGATTGGAGCTGGCTTATTAGCCAAAAAAGCCATTGAAAAAGGACTAAAAGTAAAACCTTGGGTTAAGACTTCACTGGCACCAGGATCTCAAGTAGTAACTGATTACTTGGAAAAAGCAGGACTAAACAAACCCTTGGATCAACTTGGATTTAATTTAGTCGGTTATGGTTGCACTACTTGTATTGGAAACTCTGGACCGTTAAACAAAAATATTTCTGACGCCATACAAAAAGAAAATCTTTATGCCGTTTCAGTTTTATCAGGCAATAGAAATTTTGAAGGTAGAATTAATCCAGACGTTAAGGCTAATTATTTAGCATCTCCTCCATTAGTTGTTGCTTACGCTTTAGCCGGTACAATGCATTTTGATTTATACAAAACCCCTTTGGGTAAAGATCAATCGGGAAACGATGTATTCTTAAAAGATATTTGGCCAAGTAATAAAGAAATACAAGATTTAATCTTAACCTCAATAAATGCTGAAATGTTTATTAATAGATATTCAAATGTTTCAGAAGGATCTAAAGAATGGAGCTCAATTAAAACAGTTGATAGCAGTATTTACAATTGGGATGATGAATCAACTTATGTAAAAAGACCACCTTTTTTTGAAGATCTACCTGATCAACCTGAAGGTTTTTTTGAAATTAAAGACGCAAGACCATTATTAGTTTTAGCGGACTCAGTTACAACAGACCATATTTCTCCGGCTGGAACTATTAAGAAAGATAGCCCTACAGGTGATTATTTTATGACTCATCAAGTGCAACAAAAAGATTTTAATTCTTACGGAGCAAGAAGGGGAAACCATGAAGTTATGATGCGTGGAACTTTTGGCAACATAAGAATAAGGAACGAAATGGCCCCAGGTACTGAAGGTGGAGTTACAACTTTATTTCCAGACAACAAAGTAATGAGTGTTTACGAAGCAGCAATAGAATATAAAAAAAGAGGAAATGATTTAGTAGTTGTTGCAGGTAAAGAATATGGAACTGGATCTTCAAGAGATTGGGCGGCTAAGGGCACAAAACTTTTAGGTGTTAAAGCAGTTATAGCTGAAAGTTTTGAGAGAATTCATAGGTCAAATTTAGTTGGCATGGGTATTTTACCTTTTCAATTTAAAGACGGTTTTGATCGAAAGAAATTAAACATTAAAGGTTCAGAGTTATTTAGTTTTACAAATATTGAAAAGGGTGTTGAACCAAGACAAGAAGTTGAATGTGAAATTAAGTACGTAGATGGAACAATAAAAAAAATTCAACTGTTATGCAGGATAGATACTGAAAATGAAGTAGAATATTATAAACACGGAGGCATACTTCAGTTTGTGCTTCGAAACATGCTGGTATAATCCATTGAGAGAAATTAAAGTAAAAGTTCATCCATCATCTGCTAATTTAAAAAAAGAAAACCAATTAGCTTGGCAAATTGCAGAAATATCTACGGATAAATCAAAACCAAGTGGTGATGGTGTTGATATGGTAATTAATAGATTAATTGACAACGCTTCTGTTGCGATTGCTTCGTTTTATAGAAAGCCAGTTAACTCAGCTAGAGAGATGGCTTTAGCACACCCAAGGAAAAATGGTGCAACTATTTTTGGTATAGACACTAAGCAAAAATTTCATTGTGAATGGGCAGCATGGGCAAACGGAACTGCAGTACGTGAATTGGATTTTCACGATACTTTTCTTGCGGCTGATTACTCACATCCTGGAGACAATATCCCACCTATTTTAGCAGTTGCTCAACAAATGAATTGTGATGGTGCTAATTTAATTCGTGGCATTATTACAGGCTATGAAGTTCAAGTTAATTTAGTTAAAGCTATTTGTTTACACGAGCACAAGATAGATCATATTGCTCATCTAGGACCAAGTGTTGCCGCAGGCATCGGTACAATGTTAAACTTAGATACCGAGACAGTTTACCAATCTATTCAGCAAGCTTTACACACAACAATCTCAACAAGACAATCAAGAAAAGGTGAAATTTCAAGCTGGAAAGCTTTTGCCCCAGCTCACGCAGGTAAACTTGCCATCGAAGCAGTCGATAGATGTATGAGAGGTGAAGGTGCACCAAGTCCTATTTATGAGGGAGAAGATAGCGTTATTGCCTATGTGCTTGGAGGAAAGAATGCTGAGTATACAGTAACTATGCCAGAAAGAAATGAAACCAAAAAAGCAATACTAGATACTTACACCAAAGAACATTCAGCTGAATATCAAGCACAAGCCTTAATAGATTTAGCAAGAACGTTAAAAACAAGAGTTGGCAACGTGGAAAAAATTAAAAAAGTTGAAATTTACACAAGTCATCATACTCACAATGTAATTGGAACGGGCGCTAATGATCCGCAAAAAATGGACCCTAATGCTAGCAGGGAAACCTTAGACCACTCCATAATGTATATTTTTGCTGTAGCGTTAGAAGACGGTTCTTGGCATCATGTTAAATCTTATACTCCTGAAAGATCAAAAAGAAAAAGTACTGTTGAACTTTGGAGAAAAATTAAAACTTTTGAAGATCCTGAATGGACTAAAAAATACCATCATCCTGACCCAAGACAGAAATGTTTTGGAGGTAAGGTTGTGATCACAATGAATGACGGTAGCATTATTTCAGATGAATTAGGTTTGGCCGATGCACATCCAAGTGGCAGAAAGCCTTTTACAAGATCTAATTATATTGAAAAATTTAAATCTTTAACCGAAGGTATTATTACAATTAGTGAAACGAGAAAATTTTTAAAGAATGTACAAAATTTAAAAAAATTAAAATCTAGTGATATCAATAAACTAAACATAGAAGTCAAAAAAGGAAATAAACCTAAAAAACTTTCAGATTTAGGTATTTTTTAAGCTTAAAAAAAATAAAAATTTAAGCTGAAAATATATTTATTTTATATTTAAAAAAATAAGACCAAATATGGATTATTTAGTATTTATTAAAAATCAACCTCAAATTGTACTATAACTTTTATTCATAATCATTTGACTCCTTAAGTTGATTGGGGTGAAATACCTTCAAATTAACAACAACATAACGGGGGAAAAATGTTTAAATTTATATCAAAGATATTTTTAGTTTTATCTTTATTTTTATTTTCAACAGTATCTAGCTTTTCATTTGAGCCAAATAATACTAAATGTATAGCTCCAGCAAACGCTGGCGGCGGTTGGGATTTTACTTGCAGAGCGGTAGGTAAAGCACTTCAAGATCTAAGTATAATTAATGGTTCATTAGAAGTTACAAATATGGCTGGAGGCGGTGGTGGTAAAGCTTTTGCCGAAGTAGTTAATAAAAGAGGCTCAGACGATTCATTAATCGTTGCAGCTTCAGCAGCAACAGCAACAAGACTCGCTCAAGGTGCTTATCCTGGAAATTCAATGGATCAAGTCAAGTGGGTTGGAACAATAGGTGCTGATTACGGTGTAATCGCGGTAGCTGGAGACTCAGATGTTGTAACATTAGGAGAACTTTTAGAAAATCTTAAAACAAAACCTAAAAAATGGGTTATTGGTGGTGGATCTGCTGTAGGTGGATGGGATCATCTTAAAGTTTTAATGGCTGCAAAAGAATATGGAATATCAAATGTTCGTAAAATTAAATACGTTTCTTTTGATGGTGGTGGAGACGCTGTAACTCAATTACTTGCTGGAAATGTTCAAATTTTTACAGGTGATGTTTCTGAAATCAAAGGTTTTGTTGATGCTGGAGACATTAAAATTATAGCTGTACTTTCACCAAAAAGATTACCAGGTGATTTTTCTAAATTTTACACTGCTAAAGAACAAGGTGTAAATGTTGTGGGAGCCAATTGGAGAGGTTTCTATGTTCCAAAAGGAATGAGTGATGATGCTTATAATTTTTGGGCTGGCGCAATTAAAAAAATGTACGATACGCCACAATGGAAAAAAACAATGGCTAAGAATGGTTTAGCACCACTAGATCTATCAGGAAAAGCTTTTGAAGCTTTTGTTGGTAATTCAGTTGCTTCAATTAAAACCATTTCTAAACAAATCGGTATCATCAAGTAAATAAATTAAATTTTAGCGCCTCATCAGAGGCGCTATGAATTCATATGAATGACAAAGTGTTTGGTGTATTTACACTTTTACTAACTTTTTTTTATATTTTTTCTGCATACATTGTAGAAGAAAGTTTTATTTCAGATCACATTGGTCCAAAAACGTATCCGTATATTGTCTCTTTTTTTTTAATAACATCTTCTTTATTTCTTATTTTTAAGCCTGATATAAAACCTATTTGGCCTTCGCTTGGAAAGATTATTGAGATTTTAATGACTGCTTTAATTTTAATTATGTATGCAGTTTTTTTACCTGTAATAGGATTTGTTTTTTCAACACTTTTTGCTTCAAGTTTTATTTCTTGGAGGTTAGGTGCCAAACTATCATCAGCGTTTACTGCTGGTCTAATTATATCCATTACAATTTTTATTTTATTTAGAAAAATATTAGGTCTATCTCTAGCAACAGGACCTTTAGGGTTTTAATGGAAACACTTGATTTTCTAATAGATGGATTCAAAGTAGCTCTAACTTTAGAAAATTTTACTTTAGCTTTAATAGGATGTGTCCTAGGTACAATTTTTGGAGCATTACCTGGTCTTGGACCTGCAAATGGAGTTGCTATTTTAATTCCACTGTCTTTTTCTTTAGGCCTTTCTCCTGCTTCATCAATGATATTATTAGCCAGCGTTTACTATGGCGCAATGTATGGAGGAAGAATCTCTTCTATTCTTTTAAATATTCCAGGAGATGAACCTGCTATGATGACTTGTCTTGATGGTTACCCTATGACTAAAAAAGGTAGAGCAGGAGAAGCCTTAACACTTACCGGCCTCGCTTCTTTTTTTGGAGCAATGTTTGCAACAATTGGATTAGTTCTTTTAGCCCCTCAACTTGTAAAAGTTGCTTTGTTATTTGGTCCTGTTGAATATTTTGCACTATTCGTTATGGCTTTTGCCACGCTTGGTGGCGTAGCCTCAAAAAACCAAGCTAAGACAGTTTTAGCATCTTGCCTAGGTTTAGGAATTGCAACAATTGGTGTCGATCATCAAACTGGTGTTCCTAGAATGAGTTACGAAATAATTGAATTATATGATGGAATAGACTTTTTAGTTGTAATCGTAGGGTTATTTGCTGTCTCTGAGGTGTTTGTTTTTATAGAGAACACAAACCTAAAAAAACTTAATGAAGAAAAAAAGATTGTAATAGGAAACATTATTCCCAAGCTTAAAACTGTAAAAAAAATTGTACCAGCAATGTTTAGAGGGACTTTTTTAGGTTTTTTATCAGGAATATTGCCAGGAGCAGGAGCTTCACTTGGGTCGTTTGTAGCCTACACATTTGAGAAAAAAATTTCCAATAAAGACGATACTTTTGGTAAAGGTGATGAAAGAGGAGTAGCTGCTCCCGAAGCAGGCAATAATGCTGCTGCCGGTGGAGCATTAGTTCCAATGCTGGCTCTTGGAGTTCCAGGCTCGGGAACCACTGCCGTTTTACTAGCTATGCTGATGACACTAGATGTTACTCCTGGTCCTCTTTTATTTAAACAAAATCCAGATGTTGTATGGGGCTTGATTGCCGCTTTATTTATCGGAAATATAGTTTTATTAATCTTAAATATACCGCTTGTTAAATATTTTTCAAAAATACTACTAATCCCGTCAAAATATCTTATGCCTGTCGTTGCAATGGTTTCTTTTGTTGGAATTTATGGAATTTCAGGGTCAAGTTTTGATCTAATTATTATGGTGATGTTTGGTTTGTTGGGCTGGTTGCTTAGAAAGTTAGATATACCGTTAGTCCCTATTATTATGGGTGTGATTTTAGGCGAACATATGGAATCTAACCTTAGGAGAGCAATGACTATCCACGATGGAGACTGGTTTATGCTAATATCTTCCAATGTATCCATCGTTATCTGGAGCATTACTTTTATTGGTTTTGTACTGCCATTCCTTTTTAGAAGTAAAATTAAATTAACAATAAAAAAACTACAAAAATAATTTTGAGAATCGGTAGTTCTTTCTTATTGTTTTTTAAAGCTATTTTAATAGTTAAAAATTAGATTCAATTAGTGATACATATGTCACTATTTATGCTCATTTTGCTGTGTTTTTAGGTAATTTGCCATTATTACAGGTAATTTTTATCTTTTAATAAAAGGTGTAAATGGTATTTAACTACTAAGTTACTTTTTAAAAAATAACAATTAATGAAAGATAATATGAAAAATATAAAAAAAGCATTAATCTCAGCGATTGCAATCGTTGGATTAACTACTTCCGCTTTTGCTTTTGAAGGATTTTCAGTTGGTGCGTCTTATAGCTCAGCAGATTATTCAACATCAGGAACGGAATCAACAGCGGCAGCAGATGCTACTGTAGCTACATCTACGGCGGTAACAAAAACTGGTAGCGCTGACATAGGATCTGTATTCGCAGAATACACATTCTCTCAAGGATCTACTATTGGTTTAGACTATATTGATGGATCAGCTACACTTGGTAAAGCTTCAAGAACTTCAAGCACACCATCTGGAACTGTAACAGCGAGTGCGGAAATTTCTGACCCTCTTACTCTTTATGCAGAACCAACTTTCATGTTTAATGATAAGTTCGGTGTATACCTTAAAGGTGGAGTAACAGAAGTGACTATAACTCCTCAAGAAGTTGACACTGCAAGTGTAACAACTTCAACTTACAAAGCTAAAGATTTGTACGGACAAATGATGGGCTATGGAGCTAAGTTTTACATGGGTAATTTCTTTGTAAAAGCAGAGTATGTTGAAACAGACTTCGGTACATATACTCACGTGTCTACTACTGGTGAAGGAAACTCAATCACTGCTGACATTGATACAGAAGAAACTAAATTTGCTTTGGGTTATAACTTCTAGTTAATACCAGAGAATTAAAAATTAAACCCGTCTATATTTTATAGGCGGGTTTTTTTTTATTTGTTTATAAAGAGAATGGGCACTCAACCAAGCATCTTCAACTCTAGGCCCTTTAAACCAATCTGCACACAACCCTAATCGATATTTATTAGACCAATTGCAATCAAGCTTAGTGTCTGCCTTAGTGTAAGCATATTTCCAGCCATGAATATTTTGAAAGACAACATTTTTAGTTTGATATCCCGTAAGCTCTTCAAACTTTTTTAGTATTAAAACCTGATATTTCTTTTTATTTTTTTTAAATAAATTGATGATTTTTTTTGAATATTGATTCGTACATTGAATAGTCCATAAAGTTTGATTAGATTCAAATCTATTTTTTGTATTTTCTTGGGCAGCCCAAGCTATAATTTTGTCATCAAACTTAATACTACTCACATCTAATTTTTTGTAGTTTTTGTATGCAACTATTATTGTGATATTTGGAACCATATTTACCTTTAAATTTGAAATCTCTTTTTTTATATACTTTGATGCTAGAACTTTTAATTGAGGAAAAGGGCAGGTTAAAATCAAATATTTAAAAAATACCTGATCTTTGTTATTTAGAGTAATAGTCCAATACTTAGAGTTAAATTCTATATTAGTAACCGCTGAATTATAATTTACTTTTATATTTTTAATCAAGTATTTACAGATATCGTTATTCCCTTTTGATCCAATATACTTAATTAAATTTTTTTTTCTTTTAAAAGTTAAATCTAGATGTTGTCCAGACCATTCTTTTAAAATTTTTTTTCTTTTTAGATCTATAATGAATTTCTTAAAATCGTTTGATACAGGTGATAGATATTGGAGACCATGATCAAAGCTTAAACAGTCATTATATCTTCTATTAGAAGCTCTGCCACCTGGACCTCTCGCTTTATCAAATATTTCTACAGAGTATTTTTTTGATAATAGATTAGCTATTGCTGAACCAGCTATCCCGCTACCTAGTATGCAGAAGTCTTTCATACATGAAATAAGACTCTAAAATTTTCATTGATAGTAATGATTCCAATGCTATCAAAGCCACCGATTATAAGTTGCAGTGCTACTATTAGTATTACACCAATACCTACCCATCCAAGCCAAGCATGTTCTTTTATATAGCTAGCAAAGTAAGATGCTAGCGTTCCGATTAAAACTACAGAAAGTAATAAGCCAATAACTAACAAATAATAATGTTGTTTAGCTGCACCCGCTACACCCAAAACATTATCTAAGCTCAAAGTAATATCTGCGACAAGAACTTTGTAAACACCACTACTAAAAGATGTAGATTCACCTGATTTCAAACGAGGAGACTTTACTTTCTTAATCTCAAACAAGTCTTTTCTTAAATTATAAATTACCCAAATTAATAGAATACCTCCTACAATTTTAATCCAAGCAAAGTCTAGCAAGTAGGTTGCACTTAAAGCAAAAAATATTCTAAAGATAAAAGCTGCCGCAACTCCAAATGCGATTATTTTTTTCCTGTTTTTTTCAGCGTAGCTTGATGCCACTAAACCAATAATGATGGCGTTATCTGCGGCCATTACAATATCAATAAATATAATCTGTAATAAAATAATTGATTGCTCTAAAATCATGTTTAAGTGGTTATATTATTTAATTGTAAAAAAACAAAGAATAAAATACTTCATAACCTGAAATGATCAGCTCTATAAATACAAGTAAATCTTATTTATTTAAACTATCAATACCTATTTTTTTTTCGAATATAGCACTACCATTAGTAGGTCTGGTGGATACAGGTTTAATGGGACATTTAAGCAATGCGAAATTTTTAAGTGCAATCAGTATAGCAACTGCCGTAATAACAATGATTTTTTGGAGCTTTGGATTTTTACGTATGGGTACAGTAGGTCTAGTAGCTCAAGCATTAGGCAGAAAAGACTATAACGAAATTATCTTCGTCTTTATTAGGAATTTAATTTTAGCATTATTTATTGGTTTAATTATAATTTTTTTTAAAGAACCCATTGTATTTTTAATTGAACATTTCTTTAAAACTTCACAAGAAACAAATAGTTTAATAAACCAGTATATCTCAATTAGAATATTATCAGCTCCAGCAGAACTTGTCATTTATGTTCTTGCAGGATTGTACTTAGGACTTCAAAAAACAATTACTTCAAGTTTAATGATATCAATATTTTGTTTTGGTAACATCATTTTAAGTACATTATTTGTAGTTCACTTAGACTTAGAAATTTTTGGTGTAGCAGCAGGCACAACTATAGCAGCCTATTCAACAGTTATAATTTTTTTAATATTTACCTATTTTCTATTAAGGAATAAGCTAAAAATCTCAATAACTCATAAAAGAATATTTGATACTAAAAAATTATTTAAATTATTTAATATAAATGTTGATATTTTCATCAGGACAATTCTTTTAACCTCTTCTTTTTTGTGGATGACTTATCAAGGCTCCAAACTTGGAGAGAACTATTTAGCTATCAATGCAATATTAATGCAATTTGTAATGTTAGCTTCTTTCTTTTTAGATTCTTATGCTTTTTCTACTGAAGCAGTCATTGGATATACTGTAGGCAAAAAAGCAAAAAATTCCTTTTTAACGGTAGTTTCTAATTCTTTTCAACTGAGTATTTTTTCTGGTTTGATTATTTCTATTATTTACTTATTTACTTTCCAGCTTATCATTAATGAATTAACTGATCTGGATTACTTAAGATTTTTATCTTTTAATTATATTATATGGATTATTATTATTCCTCCAGTAGCTTCTGTTTGTTATCAGTTTGATGGTATTTTTATTGGTGCATCGCAAACAGCAGAAATGAGAAATGCAATGATCGTATCGATTATTCTTTTTATTTTATCTTCACATTTTTTAGTTAATAATTTTGGCAACCATGGTTTGTGGTTAGCTCTATTATTTTTTATGATTATTCGATCAGTAACATTAAATTATTTTTTTAATAGAATATTAAAAAATTTTTAAATGTATTTAGTATACAAAACTCCGGGATACATTCTTTGTTTAATGGGTGCTTTTTTTCTAAGCTGGGGCGGCCTGTTAGTTAGAGAATGGGAAGGTGGTGATATCTGGCAGATTTTATTTTGGCGCGCTTTATTCTTTTCAATTACATTAATAGTTTTTCTTTACTTTGTTTACAAAAATGAAGCTATATTAACAGTCAAGAAGTCAGGCCTTCCAGGACTGTTAGGAGGAATCACTACATCGGTTGGCTTTATTGCCTATATATTTTCAATGGCTGAGACCACTGTAGCCAATGTTTTATTTATTATTAGCACGCAAACTATCTGGTTAGCTATCTTTGGTTATTTATTTCTAAAAGAAAAAATAAGCCTAAAAACATTTCTGTCAATTATCTTAGCGATGATAGGTGTTGCAGTTATGATTAGTGGCTCATTAAATAAAGGATCATTACTCGGAAACGTCATTGCTTTATTTATTCCTATTAATTTTGCTTTTCTCATCCTGTTAATTAGAAAATTCCCTAAACTTGACTTAGTCCCAGCTCTTTTTTATGGTGGGATAATAGTTGTGATAGTCGCTTTTTTTATGTCTGAAACAATCTTAATTTCTAAACATAATTTATTAGTTGCTTTTTTATTGGGCACCTTTCAACATGCTTGTGGTTTTATTTGCGTAGTCATCGGTACTAGATCAACTCCTGCTGTAGTTGTAGGCTTGTTGATGCTTACTGAAACATTGCTAGGCCCTTTTTGGGTTTTTTTATTTTTAAATGAGATTCCACCAATGAGTGTGTTTGTAGGAGGCAGTATAATTCTAATTGCTGTAATTTTTAAAACAATAGAGAAAAAACGTACCAAACCTTCTTAATTTATTTGACATTTACTAAAATTTAATCAAAAGTAATATTAACGGGAGAGACCAACTACATTGGCGCCGAAGGAGCAACACCCAGGAAACTCTCAGGCAAAAGGACCGTTAAATAATAACTCTGGAAAGCAGACGAAAGTCTCACCGAAGGAGCAAATCTCTCAGGTACCATAGACAGATTGGGTAAATAAAAAGAGTTATTATGGAAGTACAAAAAACAGTTCTATACGACTATCACAAATTATTAGGTGCAAAATTTGTTTCTTTTGCAGGATATGAAATGCCGATTCAATATTCCGATGGAATACTCAAAGAACATATTTCAACAAGAACATACGCTGGTTTTTTTGACGTTTCACATATGGGTCAATTTTATATAAGCGGAGAAAATCTTGAAACTGCGTTAGAAAAAATTATACCAGCAGATTTGAAAAATCTTAAAGTAAACCAATCAAAATATTCTTTTTTACTAAACGACAGTGGAGGAGTAATTGATGATTTAATTATTACAAGAAGAGAAAAAAATTTTTGTATAATATTAAATGCAGCATGTAAAGAAAACGACATTAAACAAATCTCAAAATATTTAGATGCAAATCACAAATTTCATCTTTGCACACAAACATCCTTAATTGCAGTGCAAGGGCCTAAAGCAGCTGGAATTTTGGAGAAACATATCAAAGGCATAAGTGATTTGAAATTTATGCAAGGAGATACTTTTGAATTAGATGGAGAAAAAATTTATATAACAAGGTCGGGTTATACTGGAGAGGACGGCTTTGAAATGTCTGTATTAAATACCCAAGTAGAAAAACTAATTAAGAATCTAGTAGAAGACAAGGTTAAGCCAATAGGCTTAGGAGCCAGAGACACATTAAGGTTAGAGGCTGGACTTTGTTTATATGGACACGATTTAAACGAGGAAATAAATCCTATAGAAGCTAACTTAAAGTGGGCCATAGCCAAAAAAAGGAGAGAAGAAGGCGGATTTAATGGATGGGAAAAAATCAAAGAGAATATAGACAAAGGTACATCTAAATTAAGAGTTGGTATTTTGCCCGATGGTAAAATTATAGCAAGAGAAGGCACGAAGATATTTTCAAGTGAGGATAAAAAAATTGGAACAATAACTAGTGGAACATTTGGACCAAGTGTAAATGCGCCAGTAGCCATGGGGTATGTACTTTCCAATTTTTCAAAAATTGGAACTATAATTAAATTAGAAGTTAGAGGAAAAAAATATAAAGCTAAAATTGCTGAACTTCCATTTTATAAAAAAAGTTACGCAAAATAAGGAAACAATATGAATGAAAAAAAATTTTCAAAAAAACATGAATGGGTATCAGTAGAAGGAGATGTAGCAACTGTGGGCATAACAAAACATGCAACTGAAATGTTAGGTGACATTGTGTTTGTTGAAGTGCCTGAAATAGGAAAAGAAATTGAGCAAAACAATCAAGCAGCTGTAGTTGAGTCAACAAAAGCAGCAAGTGATGTTTACTCTCCTATCTCAGGAGCAGTGACTGAAGGTAATAAAGCGATAGTTGATGATCCATCTATTGTTAATTCAGATCCTGAAGGAGCTAGTTGGTTTTTTAAAATAAAGATAAAAAATATTTCTGAACTAGACAGTTTAATGACCAAATCAGATTATGATAAATTTGTAGCGGAGAACCCAAGTTAAATGATTGATGATAATTCAAAAGAGTTTTTAGCAAGACACATTGGTCCTTCAGAAAAGGATCAAGAAATAATGCTCCAGACAGTTGGTGCTAAATCATTAGATGATCTGATGAAGAATACAGTTCCAGAAAAAATCCTTTTAGCTGAAGAACTTAAAGTCGATGAACCAATTTCTGAGAATGACGCTTTAAAAAAATTAAAGTCTATTTCAAAGAAGAATGAAATTTTTAAGAATTTTATCGGCATGGGTTACTACAACACTTTCACACCTAATGTTATTTTAAGAAATATTTTAGAAAATCCAGGGTGGTATACTTCGTACACCCCATATCAGCCAGAAGTGGCTCAAGGACGGTTGGAAATGTTATTGAATTTTCAACAAGTCATAACTGATCTGACGGGCATGGACATTGCAAACGCTTCATTATTAGACGAGTCAACAGCTACCGCTGAAGCTGTTGGGTTATGTCAACGTATCGATAAAAACAATTCGGATCATGTTTTTGTATCTAGTGATTGTAACCCACAAACTATTGATCTTATAAAAACTAGAACAGAACCATTTGGATTAAAATTATTAATTGGAAATCAAAAAGATTTTCTATCTAGTGTTAA
>Ga0209383_1001077_pt1 | contig 17659 bp, 9 predicted proteins | sample CoawatmetaG02DNA_FD_187510 | JGI IMG/M metagenome (GOLD analysis project Ga0209383, IMG submission 187510) | Marine microbial communities from the West Antarctic Peninsula - Coastal water metaG029-DNA (SPAdes) (version 2) | ecosystem: Environmental > Aquatic > Marine > Coastal ... | reverse complement strand
TCATAAACCTTAAAGGTTTTATCCGTTTTTTCTTGATCCTTGTAATAGCCATCGGGTAAAAATCCGGAAACAGCGATCATGCCGCTCTCGCCTGAACCGGGCTGGACTTCTACGCCCTCTTCGGTAAAAACTTTACAAGCAGGACCCAATGTAAACTGAGCAACCTCAATTGTTTCATCCTTCGTCATGACGGAGGAGCCTAAGCCAATCGCTTCAGAGGAGCTGAAACCATCGGCAAGCAGCATGCTCTCATTATGCCTTAGCAAGCCCGCTTTAACTTCACGTGTCCACATAACGCCGCTCGATGTCACCGCGACAACACTGGAAACATCATACTTACCGGGACTCTGGTCCATCGCTTCAACGAGAGGACGCGCAAATGCATCACCCACTATCACCACTGTCGTCACTTTATGTTTATCAATCGCCTGCAGGGCGAGTTCAGCTTCAAAACTCTTTGAGGTCAATGTGATGCAAGTACCACCGTTTGCCATTGCGCCAACCGCGGATAGCAAACCCGTACCATGCATAATGGGTGGTAAGGGTAACGTAACGGGCGGACTCGGGTTATTAGCGACTCTGTTGCAGTGTTCAACAATACTTTCACTACCGGCAATACCCAATCTTGCGTTGCCGCCAGCGCCAAGTACGTTCCAAAGTGCATCATGACTCCACATGACTCCTTTAGGCATACCCGTAGTGCCACCCGTATAGATGAACAACTGGTCGGTACTTTCACGCGTTATATCGAGGCTTGAACCATCGCCCTGGGTTGCATAATCTTCGTAGGCAATCACATCCTCTAGACCGCTAAAGCCATCTTCAATCTGAATCCATTGAGTAACTTTTGGCAGCTGACTGCGAATACTTGATACCTGATCCGCAAACTCAGCGGCGAACACACAGACAGTTGCGTCCGCGTTTTCCAACAAATAAATAAGCTCGTTGGCAATATATCGGTAGTTTACATTCACGTGTGTTAAGCGGGCTTTGAATCCGGCCGCCATTCCCTCGGGGTATTCAGGACGATTACGCGTATAGAAGGCAATCTTGTCACCTGTCTTAGCACCGTTAGCAAGCAGGTTATTGGCAATGCGATTGCTTCTTGCGATAAAGTCACTCCACGTCGTGACCTTGTCACCATGAATAAACGCTGCTCTGTCTCCTGGTACAACTTTTCCCACAGCATCTAATATATCGCCGTAGTTCCATACTTCACTCATCACATCGCCCTCTTGCGTCGCGTAATTGTCGACCATTCAAGTCAACTGAACTCATTTGAATATTCCGCCACTTAACCTGGCGTAACCGTTAACTTACTCTATCAATAACCTTCTCGATTCGTTGAGCCTGGTAGCCGGAACCGAACAGCTTAGATATTTAACATTAGACATATACTAAAAAATTAACGATTTCAAATGAACCTCCAACGTATATGCCCATTGCCTTAGTTTGATACTACCAAGTTCGTCGTTAGAATAAAGCATTCAAATCGGCAAGCGGCAATTCGAATTGACCCTTCATTTCCTTTATCAATGGTAGCCGTGAGTGCTAAATCTGGCGTAACATGCCGGATTGATATTTTTGCGGTAGCTGTGCATATCGAAACGCGTAATAACCATTCAGAGAAGGTCACTGAAATCGAGACTCAGTCAGAACGACTTAGACCAATTGGATTACTAGCGATTACGGCACTACTATTACTCTGGTTCGGCATTCCATCGTATGCTCGATTGGTTTCTGGTCCAGACCTATCATCAACAGAACTCTTTATCTGTGTCCTACAGGACGTTGCTGCCCTCGCAGAAATATTTCTACTGGGGATGTTGGTTAAATCAATCGTGCCCTCGACTAAATGGCTCTATGCGAGCTTCAGCAGCCTATTATTTTTAGGCATATTTTATTTTCTCGTCGATTTTTATCTACTTGATCGGCTGGGAATACGGATGCAATTAGGCCATCTGTTATTCCTTCAGGATCCAGCACCATTTCTTAGCTCTGCGTCATCGATGCAACCAGGATTGGGTCTGCTAGTCCTCGGTTTCGGTGGTATCGCCGCATGCATATTGTATCGCCAACCTGAGAGTCTGAATTTACTGTTTCAAAAAAGATATATAAGTGTCTGTGCACTCGTTGTTATCCTTGCCGCGCTTGTCGCTGGCCCGAATCTAAGACCGCAAATCCATCTTGAGTCGGCCAATGCAATTATCAAGGAACAAATTGATCTACTTGCACAAACTGACAATCTAGCGTCCATAACGCCCCAACCTTCTTCCGACAAGCCAGCTTTGAGGACCGATTTTATTCGGGCACCGAAGTCGGGCGAAGTCGCAACTTTTATTGATCCAAGCTACCCGCTACTGCGAGATACAAACGGATTTTCAGGTCCAGAGAAATTTACTATTGATGTCGCCGAAGGCGAAAAGCCTCACCTTATATTTCTGTTCTTAGAGTCCTATCGAGCAAAAGACGTTGGTGTGCTCGGTGGAAAATTTGCGGCGAGCCCGGAGTTTGACAGATTAAGCCAGCAAGGCATTTTATTCAGTAACTTCTATGCCACAGGTGTACAAACGACCCGCGCCGTCATCTCCAGTCTCTATGGCATTATGCCACGCTTCTCTGCCGCCTCGGTTCAATCTGATCAACCTGATATTAAACTGCAGGGGCTTCCTGAGATCATGAGCACACGCGGTTACACAAACGCGTTCTTTCACAATGGCTCACTTGCCTTCGAGAAAAAACAAGCATTCTTCTCGAGTCATCAATATGACGAAATCTATGGCGACAAGGATATTGCCCTCGCCACACCCAACGCAAAACAATCGAGTAGTTGGGGATTGCATGATGAATACCTGATGGACTTCACGGTCGACTGGTTAGAGAAACAAGACCCCAAAGGACCGGCATTTTTAACCATGTTCACTGTCTCGAATCACCATCCTTGGAGCATACCGACTTGGCACACACCACCTGATTTCAATGTTGATCAATCCTCTGAATATGCCCGCTATCTGCGTTCGTTTAATTACAGCGATCATGCTTTAGGTCAGTTCATCGATCGTTTGCGTGAAACCGGATTATCGAAGAAAACGATTGTCTTCATTCTTGCTGATACAGCAACGCCGATGGGAGAGCACAATGATAATCACATGCTTATCAAGTATCTCTACGAAGAAAACTTGAAGATTCCGCTGCTCATTATCGCAGACGGGCGCACCGAAGCAGACGTCATCGCGTCTCTCTCAAGCCAAGTAGATCTCGTGCCAACCGTTATGGATATCCTTGGCATCGAGGATCAGCAGCACAGTATTGGCCAATCTCTTGTAAGGCTGCAGCCAAGCAGATCCGTATTTTTCAACAACCCATTTCACTTAGGTTATTACGGTTTGCGAGAAAACAACTTGAAGTTCCTCTACAGCGTACAGGACGATGAACAGCAAGTTTTCGACCTAGCCAAGGATCCAACAGAATCTACAAACGTTGTTAATGAGCACCCAGATTTTGCCAAGCGTAGTCTAGAAGCTGTCGCGAACATGGCCGGGCTTCATGATTATCTCTACGGCGAACAGAGGTTTACTAAACCGTAACGGTTTACTCTGCTATGCCGCCAACCTTTTGCTGAGCGACGGCTGCCGAAGCAAGATAAGCGGTAACCATTAATTTTCTGCTGCGGCAATAAATCCCGAACGGCTTTGGAAATCATCGTTTTGGACGCAAAGCTATCGAGACAATCGCTATCAAAACCGTCGCTTTTTGCAAAAACCAGAGACGACCTATGACCGTAAAACCAACAGCGTTATATCAGACGTTTGAATATCATGAGTCAAAGGGTGCATAACGAGCGATGAAACAAAACACGAGTCGCGTCTAGCTAAATTCAATATCCGTTCCAGCCAGTGCGCAAATCGAGCCTATGCAGGCCGCATCGGCGTATCCGTTTGCCTTTAGGGCAATCAAAGTTGACTCAACCTGCGACGCTTCAACAGCGGCTAACAGGCCTCCCGAGGTTTGCGGATCGAATAAGAAGGGAAAGTTTCGATGCATAGATTCCTGAACGGACTGGGCCGCCTGACGGTTTCCATCGTGGAGAGTGCTCTTAATTGATGCTTGGTAGTAAACCGCATCAGCGCCGTCATACAAGGGCAACGCATCAAGGTTAAGACGAGCTGATAGGTTACAAGCATGTAACATTTCTAAAAGATGGCCGGCTAACCCAAAACCCGTCACATCCGTGCAGGCAGTGACGCCTCTTTCGCGAAACACTTCCATTGACTTGCGATTGGAAAGTGACATGCTATCAAGCGCCCCTGAAATCCAATCACCCTTAGCTCGGGCTTGCATATCCGCGGCGAACAAACAGCCTGTCCCCAAAGGTTTAGTCAGGATCAAACTGTCTCCCAATTGCAAGTTACCTTTACGCATCAAGCTCTCGGGCCTAACAACACCATTGATAGCGAATGCTAACGTAAGTTCACTCCCTTCAGCCGTATGCCCACCGACTAACTCTACGCCCTCACGGTCAAGCGCTACTTTCGTTCCTGCCAACAACTGTTCAAGAATCCGTTGTGTTATGCCTGATTCAGCATAAGGCACGGTTACCATCGCAAGCGCAGTTTTCGGCGTACCGCCCATGGCGTAAATATCACTTAGCGCATGTTGAACAGTCACTTCACTAAATCGATAGGGATCGTCAATAAAGGAGCGGAATCCATCGACAGTGTGGAGCATCAGCTGTCCAGCGGGCACTTCATAAATAGCGGCATCGTCCAGTTCACTGGTCTCAATGCCAAGTCCGCTTAACACGGAAGACAGCAGGTCACCGCTCACCTTAGAACCGCAACCACCGCAGGCCATCTGTGAATCAATATTACGCAGCAGGCCCGTATTTTTTGACTGTGACATCACAGGAAATTGACTGAATTGTTTCATAAACTTTTTATCAATCCAGTTTTTCCATTGCCACACCCAGGCACCTGAAAGTGATAAACCATTTTTTGCTGCGACTGCATGTTTGCCACCCGTTGTAACGATCGACAAAAACTCTTTCTGCGGCTTGAATCTTTTCAACTTCTTGCCGAGTAATGTACGTTTAATATTCTCGTAGAGCGCGGGACCCTGCCGCACCGCATATACACCGGCTTTTGGTCGAGGATCATTGATCATGTTCGCGATATCGCCAACAGCGAAAACAGAATCACTGCCTGCACATCGAAGATATTCATCAACGGTGACGAAACCAGCCTCATTTGTATCCAAACCTGAATTAGCAATCCAATGCTGTGGCGCAGCACCGGTCACCCAGAAAACATTTTCAGCATCTTGGGAATTGCCATCACTTGAGACTATTTGCGTCGCCGTGACTTCGGCAACATCAAATGTCGCCACAATGTTGATACCACGGTCTCGCATCACTGCTTCGAATTTTTGCTGAACCTTCGATGGATAACCCTTTAAGATACGCTCATCTCGCGTCACGATTGAAATCTGTGGTCGCTGCGTTACCACCGAAGACGAAGCGTAAAGACTCGTAATGCGCTGATCGATTGATAACGCGAGCTCTACCCCTCCTGCACCAGCACCCACCACACAGATGTTTTTCAAATCACCCTTATGGGCGCGCTGCATAAAAAGGTCCCATTGCTTCAGAAATTTAGAAATCGGTTTAACCGCAATAACATCTTGATCGAGCGTCACGTTGGACACTGAAGGCGTAATGCCAATGTTGATCGACAGAACGTCATAGCCTAGATCTGGCCGCCCCTGGACTTGAACGGTTTTGGCTGCGGCATCGATATGGCTGACTGCGCCGCGAATAAACCGCACGCCGGCGAATCGACACAAGGGCACTAGGTCGATATGGATGTCGTCTTGCGTATAGTGTCCGGCGACGACGCCGGGCAACATGCCCGAATAAGGCGTTAGCGCATCGTGGCTGACTAGCGTGACCTGCAATCCAGGTATCGGCTTCATACCTAACATGCGCAGCAAAATCACATGGGCATGGCCTCCACCCACGAGAAGGAGTTCCTTTGCTATAAATGGCTGATTCATCAAGGCTCGGACTTACGCTAACTTAGTTTTTAAAAAATCAGCAAGTTCAACAATTGCTGTTTTACCCTCTGGGATGCGAGATGCGAAAACCTGAAACACATGTGGCATCTTTTTCCACACGGTCAGCTCACTTTCACCGCCGGCCAGATTAATTTTGTTATGAAAGCGTTCGGCGTCGTTCCGCAGAATTTCGGTCGACCCGACATGAATTAACATCGGCGGAAGACCTGACAACTCACCAAATAGCGGCGATGCTAACGGCGCCGCAGGATCTAAGTCGCCTAAATACTTATTCGCCATTGTCTGCAAAGCTTTTGGCGTGAGAATAGCTTCCGCGTCCTGATTTACCTGAATTGATTCACCCGATTGCGTTAGATCCACCCAAGGTGAGAGCAAGACAGCACAACGGGGTTGCGGCAAACCTAAATTTTTCAGGTTTAGTAATGCCGCTGCTGCTAAGCCGCCACCGGCTGAATCACCACCAAAAGCAATGTTACGAGCCTCGAACCCCTCGTCGAGTAGACCTCTATAACAAGCTGTTGCATCGTCAATCGCTGCCGGAAACGGATGCTCAGGCGCAAGCCTATAATCGACCATTAGAACCCTTATCCCTGTCAGTTCAGCGAGTCGCCAGGCCAATTCCCGATGGCTCTCCGGGCTACCAAAAACATACCCACCACCATGAAAGTAGACAAGCACTTGATTCTGGTCGGTATCACCACGCGTAACCCATTCACAGGCAACACCCTTTAGTTCGACCGGAACCACGGCAACATCTGAGGGTGTTGAAGCGCCTAACGCACCTGCCCCGGCCATTTGCTCTCGAAAGGTGGCTACATCATCCAAGCTATCGAATTGACGCTTGATAGTTTGTTTCATGATGAAACTTATCAAAGCTGCTCTAATACTCACGGGGATATCCGATTCCTAGGTGTTGTAAGGTTAAGTTTCTCACATTCCTGAAGTTAAGTCTGATGAAAGCTTACGTAGGATACATCTCATAATGACTCTTCATCTGTCGTCGTTTGTTTTGAAATCGCACGACCATCTTCATCCAGACTTACATCCTGAAACTGCAATTCATGCAATGTGTGGTAGATACCTTTTTGGTCGATGAGTTCTTGATGCGTACCAAATTCTTTGACAACCCCATGGTGTAATACTAGGACCTTATCGGCCTCCTGAATCGTTTGGAGTCGGTGCGCAATCAAAATTGACGTCCGTCCCTGCATTAACTTGTGAAGACCATCCTGAATCAGCATCTCAGTTTCGGTATCTATACTGGCCGTCGCCTCATCGAGAATTAGAATCTCTGGGTCTGCCGCTAAAACTCGAGCAAAGGCTAACAGTTGCCGCTGTCCCTGGGAAAGGTTAGCACCGCGCTCAACCAATTGAGTATCATAACCCTTCGGTAAGCGTTGAATGAAGCCATCCGCATTAACCGTCTTTGCCGCCTCTATAGCACGAGATCGAGCAATATCAGGATTACCCAGCACAATGTTTTCAAGAATCGTCCCAGAGAAGATATGAAAATCCTGCAACACAACACCCACGCGACGTCTAACATCACTACTTCGAAGGTCGTTTAAATCGATGTCGTCCAGAAAAATCATGCCGCGTTCAAAGTCGTAAAATCGACCCAGCAACCGAATCATGGTGCTTTTTCCCGACCCCGTTGGGCCAACTATCGCCAGTTTTTCGCCGGGTTCGATTGTCACAGAAACATCTTTAAGGATCTGAGTCTCTGCGTTGTATCCGAAGTTTACATGCCGGAATTCAACCTTACCCTTAAGCCTTGCTGATAGCTCAACAGGGTTATCAGGCTCATGGATTTGCTCATCCCAATCTAGCGCTTGGAAAATCCGTTCACCGCTGGCCATGGCCCTGAAGAGCACATTAAGTTGTTCTCCCAACATGACAACCGGTGTAAAAAGCATATTCATAAAACGCGTAAACAGAATAACCCCGCCTAATGACATCTGTTCCTGCACAACCTGACCGCCGCCATACCAAATGATAATACCAAGACCGATAGAAGCCAGAGAATCATTGAAAGCCCCGTAAACAGTACTTAGGTTTATCGACTTGTACTCGTAGCGCCGATTTGATTTGTTTATCTTCGTATAAGATTCGAGGTTTTTCTGTTCCCGTTGGCTGAGTTGGACAACCTGCATACCTGACAGATTCTCTTGCAAATTTTGATTTAGCTCCGACACAGTATTGCGAACGATGCGGAAAATTTCTCGCGTTGCACCTCTAAAGAAATAGGTTGCGACGCCAACGATTGGCACAAAGAATAGCAATACCAAGGTAAGCTCAACGCTCGTTGACAGCATGATGGTCAGAGCAACAAAAAATGGCACAAACTCACCAACCAAACTTCCCATGCCTCTTAACATCTCGTATAGGGCTTCGACGTCATTCGTCACCCGGGTCATTATTCGACCTATAGGCACGCGGTCGTAGAATGAACTGGGGCGCGTCTCCATATGACTGAATAGATCCTGCCTGAGGTCGCGTAACCCGGCAACGATGGCACTAATGAGCGTCAGTCGATGAAAGTGACCTGTGATTGAGAACAGAATCATGAGAACAAAAAACAGAATGCCCGCTGAATAGATTGCGGGAATATTAAATACTTGCTCCAACCACTGCGTCAGCTCAATCATGCGCATGTCTGGCATGGTGCTATTGGATTCACCAATAATCACATAGTCGACCAACACTCGGCTGATAACAACTTCCATCATCACCGCAAAAAAACTTGTCAATAAAACCAGCAAACCGCTGGCGAATAACTGCCATTTATAAGGGCTCAACCACTTAAACAATCGGCGTAACAACTGAAGATTTAGTACCGCACCCGACAACTCGGCATCGAACATGCCGTAGTTCCGTGTTTTATCACTCTGATTCTTTTGCGGCTCGATCATGTCGTCAGCGGCCTATTGTCTCGCTCTTTTTTATTGGCGGACGCACCTTGGGTTTGTGCTCGTTCCAGCTCTGCATACAGACCGGCCGCGCGAATCAATTCTTCATGGCTGCCCATTTCGACAATTTCGCCCTGATCTAGCACCACGATCCGATCAGAATGACGTAAAGTTGAAACGCGATGCGAAACTAAAATGGTCGTTTGGTCTGCTCGAAGTTGCTTCAATCGATTCAGGATGTGCTCTTCAGTTTCAGTATCAACACTACTAAAACAATCATCTAAAATGAGTACTGGCGCGTTGCGGATTAGACCCCGCGCTAGCGTTGCCCTTTGTTTTTGACCACCCGATAAAGTGACACCGCGTTCACCAACCATGGTTTCCATTTGTAGTGGAAACATTTCAATGGTTTCTCTTAAAGCTGCAGAATCAGCCGAATCCCATATGAGCTCTATATCTCTTTCGGAGTCGTCGTAGCTGATATTTTCACGTAACGGTTCACCAAACAGAAAAGGGTCTTGTAGTACCTGCGCTATCTGAACTCTAATTTGTGCCAGTGGATAATCACAAACATCATGACCGTCCAGGAACAACTCGCCCCGATGCGTGTCCAGCATACGTGTAAATTGTTTAAGCAGTGTCGACTTGCCCGAGCCTACGCGACCAACAATCGCAATAGACTCACCCGGACTTATATGCAGACAAATGTCTTTTAAAACGGGTTCATCAGTACCCGGATAGGTGTAATTCAAGTGACGCAGTTCAAACTCGCCCTTGATACTTTCCGGCGTCTTGTGCGTCGGCGCATCGGTGATTTCCGGCTCGGCATCGTAAATTTCATAAAGACGGTCAGTCGCGACGGCAGCACGCTGGACGATCGTGACAAACATGCCCGCCATCCGAATCGGTTGCAAAAGCATCGTCAAACAGAACATGAAAAATATCAAATCACCGACACTCATTTCACCTGCGAGCACTAAATTGCCGCCATAAATAATGATGACTAATTGCGCTGCCGCTGCGAACAGGGGCATCCAGGTCATCATCAAAGAATTGATGCGACCTTGAGCATAAAATGCTGTCGCGTAGGCATCATTGGTTTTCCAGAACCGTTTTATTTCGTTAAGTTCCTGAGCCTGCGCCTGAACCGTACGAATACCGCTGAGATTCTCCTGAGTGTGAGATGCGAGGTCAGATAGGCGGTCTTGAACATCCTTCGAGGTGATCGCTAATTGACCCGCTGCATGCTTTGCATAGATAAAGATGACCGGAACGAAGGGCAAAATTAACAGAGTCAGACTTGGCGATTTTGCCAACATAAAACTGATAGCAAAAAGTGGCGCATAAACCATGATGACAAACATGAAGGAGCCAAAGGCAATCAGGCGTTGTACTAGCGAAATATCTTGGATTGCCCGTGTCATAATGTCACCGACGCCCATGCGTGCGAAGAAACCCGACCCCTGTTTTTGAACAGATCGGTATAATTTTTGCCGCAAATCGAAAGACACTCCGATACCAGCACGTCGAACCGATCTACGAGCATACATAACAAATACGAATCTCATCAGCACACAAACGACGATGCCAGCGGTAATTTCGGCCAAGCTATAACCCGTGACATCATTAAGGATGACATCGGCAACCAACGACATTTGCCTCGTCGCCAAGCTGAAAAATGTTTGCGATTGTGCAACGCCCTCAGATAAGCCAGAAGCGATACCAGCAGAATCGTTCAGCAGTTCACCAATCTCATCGATTCCACTTGCGACAAGGTAAAAAGCACTGATTTCAAAGAATCTAGCAACAAAAAAGGCGCCGAAACCTAGGGATATTTGCAATCCATAAGGTTTGAGGAAAGGAATAAGTCTTCGTATAGAGTTCAATCAACAAACTGGTAGCTGAGGGAGTCGGCATTCTTACACACTTCACCCGCAACCGAAAGATTGTGATGCTGTCAAGCCAACTACTATGCGGTGTATGTATAGCGGAGGCATCTCCATCGTGATGACTCGAAGTTCAAACGCGTCGTATCACCGACGTTCGACTTGTTATACAAAACCTGAGCCATTTTTCACAATGCTACGGAAGTTGACGCGACGAGGGGCGTGAGAAAGAGTGTACGTTAGATGCCATTAGCACTTGCAAATAACCAACTGAAACACTCACTATGTGGCCTCCAATTAGCTGCAGAAAAACCCATGAATGAACACGCCGATAGCCCAGAGTCATCCAGTGAATGGCTGACCGAAACACAAAATCATCCTCGTTTCTACCAGATGCTGATACTGACACTTGCGTTCACCAGTGGCTTTATCATCATGTCAATCGAGTTACTCGGCGGCAGAATACTTGCGCCTTACTTCGGTAGTAGCATTTATGTCTGGGGAAGTATCATCACCATATTCATGATGTCTCTGGCCATCGGTTACTTGACCGGAGGACGCCTGTCGACAAATCAGCCAAATTTGCAACGTTACGGTTTCTTTTATGCTGGCGCTGCCGTCACTTTGTTACCCACCATCATCTTTGGAGAGCAGATAATGGATTTCGTATTTCTTAGAATAGAAGATCCTCGCTACGGTTCATTGGTAGCGAGTACATTTCTGTTTTTTGTGCCTACCAGTATTCTTGGAATGATCGCGCCCTATTCAGTCAGATTACTGGTCGCCAATGCGTACGAAAGCGGCAGGATTGCAGGTAGCCTGTATTTCGTCTCGACTATTGGCAGTGCCCTTGGCACGCTAGCAACCTCGTTCTACCTTGTTCTTTGGTTCGAGGTGAATCAGATTTTATACACGATGGTTGCTGTTTTGATCACCTGTGCGCTCGCAGCAATCATGTTTCATGGCGCAATACGCGACTCTGAGAAAAAGGATATACGTTAATGCGAACCTTTCTGCTCGCTCTATTATGCTCGGGACTCTTGTTGCCGTTGGCTTACGGCAAAGACATTCACAAAGAGAAATCCCTCTACAGAAATATTCTGGTAGAGGAATCTAATGGCTTGAGGTGCTTAGTTTTCACTGTAAAACGAGGTGACCGTAATCAGACCTGTATGGATTTAAGCGACCCAAAAAAGCTCGTTTTCCCCTATGTTCAAATGAGTCTCGGTGGCCTGCTGCTCAATGATAATCCAAGCAATATACTGATTGTTGGCCTAGGTGGAGGTTCGATACCCGTTACCTTAACTGAATTGTTTCCAGACGCCGAGATTACCGTCGTCGAAATCGATCCGGCGGTTTTGAGAGTCGCTGAGCGCTTCTTTGATTTTAAAGAAACTCAAAAAATGAAAGTTGAGTTGGTCGACGCGCGTGTTTTCGCTAAGCGTGCTGGGTTAAAAGGTAAAACTTACGATTTTATTATTCTCGATGCATTTACAGGCGACTATATACCTGAACATTTGATGACAGCGGAGTTTCTTTCTGAAACTCAAGCTTTGCTATCTGACGATGGCGTTCTTGTGGCAAACACCTTCTCAACAAGCAAGTTGTATGACCATGAGTCCGTCACTTACCAGCAGGTGTTTGGTGACTATCTCAACTTTAAAATGGCAAACACGGGAAATCGAGTGATTATCGCTAGCCAAAAGCCTCTGCCGTCGCGATTCTATTTACGCAGTAAGGCGAAGAAGTTTGCCGCGATATTAGATAATTACGGCGTGGATATTCTGACATACCCAGGCCGCATGAGTAGAAAGAAGGATTGGGATGCGTCTAGCAAACCTCTGACAGACCAATTTAATCCAGCCAATTTGCTTCAAGGCGGGTCATAACAACGTTGTGAAAACCTCATCGTCGCTTTTTCCGCTTAAGCAACGACGAGATGACGACTTAATCAGGCAATACGCTTGTCGCCTGTCCAATACCGATCCTTTAATAAACGCTTATATAATTTACCGGTAGGATGTCTAGGCAGCTCTTCTTCGAAATCTATAGAGCGAGGGCATTTTATATGCGACAAGTGATCTCGACAAAATTCGATCAGCTCAGCTTCAAGCTCTGGGCCAATATCGTCCATATGCTTCGGCTGCACAACTGCTTTGACCTCTTCCCCAAAATCTTCATTTGGCACGCCAAAAACAGCCACATCCATGACCTTGGGGTGCGTAACTAACAGGTTCTCCGCCTCTTGAGGATAGATATTCACGCCACCTGAGATAATCATGTAACTCTTTCGGTCAGTTAAATACAGATAGCCCTGCTCATCGACATAGCCTACATCGCCCAACGTGCTCCAGCCTTTTGCATGCCTGGATTCCGCCGTTTTGTCCTTATCATTGTAGTATTCGAACTCGCCACCCCCTTCGAAGTAGATGTTGCCTATTTCACCAGCAGGCAAATCTTCGCCATCATCACCTACAATATGCAACTCTGCGGTGATTGAACGGCCAACAGAACCTTTGTGCGCCAACCATTCTTCGGAATTGATAGCGACGAACCCATTGCCTTCCGTACCGGCATAATATTCATAGATTACCGGCCCCCACCAATCAATCATCTGTTCTTTTACGATGACAGGACACGGTGCTGCTGCGTGTATTGCGCACTGCAGGCCGGAAACGTCGAACTTGTTTCTTACGTCTTCGTCTAACTTCAACATTCGAATAAACATGGTTGGCACCCACTGGCTGTGGGTTATCTTATATTTCTCAATCGCCCCTAGCGCTTCTTCCGGTCCGAAATGCGGCATAATGACGCAGGTTGTACCCATCATGATGAAGCCTAAGGTAAAGGCTAACGGCGCAGCGTGGTACAGAGGAGCTGGACTCAGATAGATTGAATCTTCCGTCGCTCCATACAGCATGGCAAACAGATTTGGGCCATCTTCCGCGCCGAACTCTCCCTCTGGCAAAGGCTTCAGGACGCCCTTGGGCATACCTGTCGTACCTGAAGAATACAGCATTGATGTACCCGTGCTTTCATCGGCAATCGGCGTTTGAGGCATCGACTCAGTCGCCGTTTCCCAACCTTCGAATCCAGCAATTTCACCATCAATAACGTACTGGTGATTAACAGCCGGGGTTTTACCAACCAGCTTTTCTACCACGCTCTGACGATCTTTCGACGTTATGAACACCTTTGCACCACAGTCATTGACGATGTACTCAACTTCCGCTTCTTGTAATCGATAACTAATGGCGGTGAAGTAAAGCCCAGCCCTTGTTGCGGCAATACAGATCGGGATAAAACGAGGGTGATTCTCAAGCAAAATCGCAATGTGGTCGCCTCGAACCAAGCCAACAGACCGAAATAGATGTGCCGCTTGATTTGAGATGGCTTCTAGTTCTGCGAAGGAAACCTTCTGGCCTGTGTCTGACATAATGTAGGCTGGCTTGTCAGGATGTTTTTGTGCCAATTTAGATGGATGCATAATTTCCCTGTCGTAATCTGCAAAATAATTCGAATCAACAATGCCTATGGCATAACCAAATTTCAAGGTTGAATGATGAGTAAATCGACAACTGTTTATTGAACCTTTACGCATCTTTGGGATCGAAAGACGCACAACTGAAAAAGCTAGCTTAGCAACGACATGATGGAAAAAAAGAAACAGCACTACCGTTACTCGCGGCACCTTCCCAATGACTTGATGATCCAGGTCGCCCGCCGCGGCTTTATGGGGCTTTTAAAGCTATCCCCAAACACGAAATGCATCGAATTTAGCCTCTCTGGCATGCGATTTCAGAGCGATCAACCGTTTAAAGTTAATCAAACGCTGGTCATAGACCTGTGCCTGTGCGACATCGAAGCTAAAGAAATTAATGCTGTTGTTTTAAACTGTATCGCCTCTGGCGATCATCACTTCTGTACTGAAGTAGAATTCTGTTTTGAAAGTAGGCACATGCAACATAAACGCGTTGAACAGGTGCTACGTATGGTCGAGGACAAGTTTCGTCTAGCGGAAGAGTTCCCCGCCTAAATATTTTATACCGACCTGACAAACCGTAAATAAGCATTGCGGTCAAGCCATAGTGGCCTAAGCCATCAACTAAATGGCCCAAACTCATTGCCAACAGGGCCTTTTCGGCCACATGTCTTCTTCAACACCTGCCCCCATTAATTCCAAGAATTTTCATCGTTTCCCGACTAATCATCAATTATTTGCATTGACTACATGTTGTGCTATCGCATTCTTTTTGGCACTATATGTGGGTCTTACTCGCGAAAGGCCCACACGTTAGGTAATTAGCTTCTAGACACTCAACGTCGCACTTAAGAGTATCTATAAAAGTAAAATAATGCATAGGATTAGCACGAAAAAAGAAGAGGAGCGTGTCAGAGTCAAGTTTGCGATTCGACTGAAACGAGGTACAAAAAATACGTCTCTGTTTGCCTGCTCTGACCCTATTCAACGTCAGACAGGCGACCTAGGCAATTTATCTAAACATTCGGTCTGGCTAATCGCACAAAGCAACACAGGATGCGGAGAAACGATTGATTTGATCAAGCCAGTTTGATTAGCGAATGCGTCTTTTAAACCTACGGTTTATAAGAAAGGCAAAACATGAAAATTTGAACAACACAATAAGAATAAAAACATCACTAAAAACATCAATGGATATAACTACAACAACTTATACAGTAACAGACCGCATATAAACGGATGAAGTTGAATCGTTTACAAAGCGCATAAATACCAAGGGGTAATTAATGGATTCAAGTGCACCATCAGAAAGTCAACAGCCAGGTTTAAAATCGATACCTTCAAGGGTCTCAGATATCGAGTTTCAAGAAACATCCCTTGATATCTGGGAAAATAAGTATTGTTTGAAAACTAAACAGGGTGAGAGAGTCGACGAAAACATGGACGCTACCTACCAACGTGTAGCGAAAGCCCTTGCCGATGTCGAAGCTAAGCCGAAACGTAAATACTGGAATGAAAAATTTCTCTGGGCACTGCGAAGTGGTGTCATTCCCGCCGGAAGAATCATCTCAAACGCCGGTGCTAAAGAACACAAACCTGCAACATCAACGATTAACTGTACAGTCTCAGGCACCATTCTCGACTCAATGGAAGACATTCTGCATAAGAATGTAGAAGCAGGTCTTACCCTTAAAGCCGGATGCGGCATCGGCTATGAATTTTCAACTCTGAGACCAAAAGGCGCTTACGTCACTGGTGCCGGCGCGTATACGTCAGGACCATTGTCCTTTATGGACATCTATGACAAAACCTGTTTTACAGTATCCTCGGCCGGTGGTCGCCGCGGCGCTCAGATGGCGACTTTCGATATCGGACACCCTGACGTTATGGAGTTCATCAAAGCCAAACGGGAAGACGGACGTCTAAGACAATTTAATCTTTCATTGCTCATTACCCAAGAGTTCATGGAAGCAGTAAAGCTGAATGCCGATTGGCCCTTAAGCTTTCCCATGACGCCAGACGAAGTCAAATCTGACAATATTGATGTTAACGATAGCAGTCAGGTGCTGTGGCGAGAATTCCCAGTTAAAGACAAGTATGTCAGCAATGACCAAGGGCTAGTCGCTTGTCGAATTACAAACACCATAAAAGCACAACGGTTGTGGGACATGATTATGTCTTCCACATATGACTTTGCCGAGCCTGGCTTCATCCTGATCGACAAGGTCAACGAGATGAACAACAACTGGTATTGTGAAGATATCCGCGCAACTAATCCTTGTGGTGAACAACCTCTGCCCCCTTATGGCAGTTGTTTGCTCGGTTCAGTCAACCTAACGCGATTTATTGAAAAGCCTTTTACCTCAGAGGCGAAATTTAATTGGGACGAATTCAGAGAAGTTGTTGCGGTATTCAGTCGAATGCTCGATAACGTCGTTGAAATCAACGGCCTGCCGCTGCCTCAACAACAAGTTGAAATCATGCGCAAACGCCGTCATGGCATGGGATACCTTGGTTTAGGTTCGTCTATCACAATGATGCGCATGTCTTATGGTGATACCGAATCCGTCGCATTCACAGAAGACGTGACCAGAGAATTGGCAATCGTTGGTTGGCGCACGGGGCTTGAACTTGCAAAAGAGAAAGGTCCCGCACCTATCATGGATGAAGAGTTTATCGTCACAGGCGAAATGCTGCGGCAACGCCCTGAAATGATCAAAGATGGCATTGCCATTGGTGACACACTTAAGGGCAAAGTGCTGCACGCAAAATATAGCCGATATATGCAGAAAATCGCGAGTGTTGATCAGGCCCTCGTTGATGAAATTGCGGAGGTTGGTGTACGTTATACCCACCATAGTTCTATCGCGCCAACCGGCACGATATCCCTATCGTTAGCAAACAACGCCAGTAATGGTATCGAGCCAAGCTTCGCGCATCACTACGCACGAAATGTCATTCGGGAAGGTAAGAAGTCGAAAGAGAAAGTCGATGTTTTCTCATTCGAATTGTTAGCTTATCGGTCAATGGTTAACCCCAAAGCGGCACCCTATTCCGATGCACCTGATGCACAGCTCCCGGCTTACTTCAAGACAGCAGATGACATCAGTCCAATTAATCATGTTGATATTCAGGCGGCCTCACAAAAATGGATCGACTCGTCCATTTCCAAGACTGCGAATGTACCAACAGACTATCCCTTCGAAGATTTCAAACACATCTACCTGTATGCCTACGAACAAGGTTTGAAGGGTTGTACAACGTTCAGGTTCAACCCCGAAGCATTTCAGGGCGTGCTGGTTAAAGAATCC
>Ga0209383_1001074_pt1 | contig 17677 bp, 26 predicted proteins | sample CoawatmetaG02DNA_FD_187510 | JGI IMG/M metagenome (GOLD analysis project Ga0209383, IMG submission 187510) | Marine microbial communities from the West Antarctic Peninsula - Coastal water metaG029-DNA (SPAdes) (version 2) | ecosystem: Environmental > Aquatic > Marine > Coastal ... | reverse complement strand
AGTTGGCTGAGTACAACTATGAAACCAACGAGCTAAAGCTTATATTTATTAACGACAGAGAGTACATATATGAAAGTGTAGAACCTTTTATGTTTGAAGGATTAAGAAGTACTGAATCCGTCGGTAAGTTCTTTAATAAATATATTAAACCTTTAACCTTTGTAAAGCTATGAACCCAAAAGAATGGAAATATGATTGGTGGAATCATGGAATAAATCCAATCACCGGACATTTAGACAAAAAACAAATTTTAAACCCTCGAGGTCCAATGACCCAACAAGAAAAAGATGACAATAGAAAAGATTAAAAAGTTAGTAGAAGCTAGATTCAATTTAATAATAGATACTAAATCTAGAAAGCGTGAGATAGTATATGCACGCTCAGTCTATTATAAGCTGTGTAGTGAATACACAAGTAAGACTTTGACTGATATTGGTAATGTATTAAATAGAGATCATGCCACGGTTTGTTATGGCCTTAATCTATTTGACAATATACAAAATATGAATAAAGTATACAAAGACAATCAATATTCTGTATATTTGGAGCTAAAACATAAGTTTGATACACTGGAAAGGTTTAAACAAAAAGACTATGAGCCCGACGTATATTATAAAAACAAGTATCGAGTAAAGCTATTACAAGCTCGTGATCTATATAATTTTAACAAAAGATTATTAAAGCAATTAGATTTGATGGATTATAAATATACAGATAAGGTACGCGGCGAGCTTGATAATATATTAAATATTAAACAAAATGATTAACATTAAAGAACGTGCTAACAATAAAATCTATTCTAAGATTCAAATGCAATATATAGAACTGCAAGATCTTAGGAAAGAATTAAAGAGCGGAATATTTCGTGGTAATATAACTTATGACGAAATGACCGGGCTTGTTAGCGGAGCTCAAACAGAGCTAGAAGTACTCAATTACATTTATAAATTAATAGAAACAGATGACTGAAGACGAAAAGCAAGAATTAATTACAGAAATATCAGGCAATGTTATTGCTGCGCTATTAGAATACCTCGAAGACAACGTAGCTGTACAACCAGATTCTAATATTGATACATCAAATTTAATAAGTGATTCATTTGAATATGTAAGCGAAAAAAGCTTATTAGCAAGTGAAATAGAACGCTTAACTATAATGCTTAAAAATTATACAGATAATGAGCTTTATGAAAAAGCTGCAATTATAAAAAACAAATTAGATAAAGTATTTAAAAAATACAGAGCTTTATGATGATTAAGATTGGTAATAAAACTTTAATTTGCAGCCGTAAGCGTGAGCATCAGGATTATTTGTGGGATAATATTAATATGTTAAGATTAGAAATCATCGAAGATGTATTGTCTTATAACAGAACAAATAAAATTCCAGTTAAGGATTTAAAAAGAAAAGCAAAGCTTATAAGGAAATATAGTACACGATTAAAATTAATAAGTACCTAAAGTGCGACACTAGGGTATTAATATATAATAGTAAGGGGCTAATGTCACATAGAAAACTTGATTATTTAAATCAAAGGCGCATAGTTTACAGATGTTATCCTGTAGATGATGAGCCTACACAGGTTTATAATTGGGGTTGGTATTATGAGCACGGCACATACCAATGCTACGAGCTCTTTAGAAGCAAAGCTAAGATAACAACATATAAGTCTTTAAAATGGCACTTATTAGTGCTGTGGTATCTCAATGTAGATATTAAAGAAAAAGATTTTATAAAATTATGTAAATTTATAGCAGACGTACCAAATAATTTTATTACATTCACAATGCCTCTTAAAATTCTTATTAATATGATTGATGAAATTAAATTAATTGATTTAGAAGAGCCACCAAAAAACAAGCTTAGAAAAGTTATATTTAAAGATAGCACTGGACTAACAACTATAAACAAATTAAAAATAGTAGGTAGTTTAATAGGTCGCAGTAAGATGTTAAGTGAAGATGATATTTATGATTGCATGATACACATTAATGAAATGAATCAAAAAATAACAATAACAAAAATATCTAAACTATTAAATTGTTCTTCAAGAACTGTATACAGAACTATTGGCCATGAGTTAAAGCAAGAAAAGAATTTATTGAATGAAAAAATACAATGTTAAGAACTATGTAAGATATAAGAATGATTTAAAGGCTTCAATGCCGGTAGACAAAGCTTACTTAGATTACACAAGGGATGAACTAATAATAAAGTTTTTACCACTTGTAGAAAACATGGCCCATAAGTTTGCAACATCACAACAAGCATCAGGAATATTAGATATAACAGATTTAATTCAAGAAGGAAGTAAAGGTTTAATAGCTGCGGTAGATAAATTAGAAGTATCTAAAATACAAGAATCGCCTGATGAAGAAAAAACATTAAAGTCTTTTTTTTCAAAAAGAATTAAGGGTGCTATAAGAAGATCAATTGATATAACTCGAGGTCATATAAGAATACCTGAGCATAAGTTAAATGAGATGAGACAGAATCCTGAGAACAAAAAAATGGTTGAGATATTTTTTAATAGTATATTTCTAAGTATTGATGAGCAGATGGATGAGGAAGGAGATAATTATTTAAATGATATACCAGATAGATCAGAGCCATACAATATACAATTTTTAAATATTTATTTAAAAGGTTTATTACAAAAACATTTAAATGGCAAAGAGTATGAAGTATTAAGACTATCTTACGGATTAGACTGCGAGAAGCATCCAGCAAATGATATAGCAGATATAATAGGTATAGAAGGACCTAGCGCATATGTAAGAATATCTGAAATAAAAAAAGCTGCAATACAAAAATTAATCGACAACGTAGATAGTTCACAAGTACTTGATTATCTATAAGTTAGGAGAGTAAACTCTAGTAAATCTATACCAAAACGTGTGATTATATTATTACACATAACCAATTTAATTTTTTATTATGAAGACAATTAATGACAAATTAGCAACCATTCAAACTAAATTTAAATCTAAGAAATCTAGATTTAATTCATTTGGCAAGTATTACTTTCGCTCTGCTGAAGACATTCTGGAAGCTACAAAGCCTTATCTATTAGAGTTAGGCATATCTGTAATAGTATCAGAAAAATACATTCACACAGAAAATTTACCTATTATTGAAACAACAGCCACCATTTCAGATGGTGAGAATTCTATGCATGCAACAGCTATAGTAGGTGTAGATTTAAATCAAAAGGGTATGCAAATGCCACAGAAATTTGGTTCTGCTAGTTCTTATGGCAAAAAGTATGCGCTAGGTAATTTATTTTTAATAGATGATACAGCTGATGCAGATGCTAGTAATACACACGGAGCTGATTGGTTACCTGAAGCTAAAAAATATTTAAAGAATGGTGGTACTATGGATGCTATTAAAAAGAAATACAAAGTAACTCCAGATATTGAAAAACAATTAACGACACTATGAACAGTCACGAGATTATAGATAAACTAAGAGAAGATAAACATTACTATGGTGAATTTGGACAACAGTATTTAAGCAATAGCAACATATCTACTTTGCTAGATAATCCTTTAGCTTTGCGTGAACCTCAAAAGCAAATACCAGCATTTTTAGTAGGAGGATATTTTCACACTGCTATATTAGAACCTGAAAAGCTTAGAAGCTTTAAAATAATTGATGCTACTACTAGAAACACTAAAGCATATAAAGAATTGTCTGGTGGTGAAATGTGTTTATTACAATCCGAAGTTGATTCTATTAATCTAATGACCGATAAGCTTATGAGTAATAAGTTTTGTGAATCTTTAATAGTAGGTAGTACAATGCAATACGAAGAACCTGGGTATACAATGTTAGAGAACAACCCATGGAAAGGAAAGGCTGATATAATAAATCATGATGAAAATTTAATTATTGATTTGAAAACTACAGCAGACATAAAAAAATTTAGGTGGAGTGCTAAAAAATATAATTATGATAGCCAAGCCTATATTTATAGAAAGATATTTGGTTATGATTTAATATTTATGGTTATAGATAAAACTACACACCAAATAGGACTTTATGATTGCTCTGATAAGTTTTATGAAACAGGAGCAGAAAAAGTAAAACAAGCATCAGAAGTTTATGACTTATTTTATAAGACAGAAGGTTTTGAGCCAAAAGAATTTTTTATTAATCAAACTTTATAACAATGGCCACAATTTTAAATGCAAGTATCGATCTTACAAAGATCCCAAAAGACGCAATTTACGTAGGTAAAAAAGGTAAATATGCAAACATTAGTATAACTATTAATGACGAAGTAGATCAATTTGGCAATCAAGGACCAATTACAATAGCTCAATCTAAAGAAGAAAGAGATAGCAAGGCACCTAAAACATATCTAGGTAATATTAATGTTGTTTGGACTAACGGAAACAACGTTGAGCCTGTTCCTAAAGATAATGCACAGCCCGGAGGATTTCAACAAGCACCCCCAGCAAAAGCAGTAGCCGATGATTTACCGTTTTAATAAGCTCTATGATGTTATAGACAATAAATGGGTTTATATTTATTATGATAAAAATAATAACTTAATACTTAAAGAAAAGTAATGCAAATAAATACTCAAGAAATTAACGGTTACTTGATTGACAAATTCAATCAGTACGGTCTTGAAGAAGGTAAAACGCAGGGGGTTTGTCCTCTGTGTTCTGCTGATAGAAAACCAGCAAACCAAAAAATGAAATGCTCATCTTACGATTGGGAAACAGGCTTAGGCACTTGTCACAATTGTAATAGTACATTTCAGTTGAATACATACCAGAGAAAAGGAAGTAGTCAAAAAGAATATATAAGACCAGTAATGGCTAATATAAAAGAAACTAGTACAAAAGTAGAAGACTGGTTTAAATCTCGTGGTATATCAAAAAAAGCAATTCAAGACCTTAAAGTATCTGAAGGTAAAGAATGGATGCCTCAAACTCAAAACGAGGAAAATACTATAAAGTTTAATTATTTTATAGGGGAGCAACTTGTTAATATAAAATATAGAGATGCTAGAAAGAATTTTAAACTATATAAAGGGGCTGAAAAAGTCTTTTATAATATCAATAATATTGTGGGTTATGATACTTGCATTATTGTGGAAGGCGAGATGGACGTTTTATCTTTCCATGAAGCTGGCATATATAACAGCATATCTGTACCTAACGGCGCTACATTAAATAGTAACAACTTAGATTACTTAGATAACTGTATAGATTATTTTGATGACAAAGAAAAAATAATCTTAGCGGTAGATAAAGACGAACCAGGTCAGGCTTTACAACAGGAGCTAGTTAGAAGACTAGGTGCTGAGGTTTGTTTTTTGATAGATTTTCAAGATTGTAAAGACGCAAATGAATATTTATTAAAATATGGAAAAGAAAAATTACGGGAGCTTGTTTCTCAAGCGAAAGCAGTACCACTGGAAAACGTTACAACATTCAGAGACATTGAAGGGGAAATTACAGATTTTGTTAAAAATGGTTTCAAAAGGGGCTACCAGGTGGGGCTTTCTAATTTCGACTCTATTTTCAGCACTTATACTGGTCAGTTTATTACTGTTACTGGTATTCCAAGTTCTGGTAAATCTGATTTCGTGGATCAAATGGTGGTAGGATACAATCAAAACTATGATTGGAAAACAGCTTTTGCATCGCCTGAAAATGCACCAACATATTTGCATGCTCATAAAATTATGAGAAAGGTATGGCAAGATATGCCTAAAAAAGACGATATTGGTACAGATAAATGGAATGCTGTAGCGGATCATGTTAATGATAATTTCTTTTTTATAGATATGGAACGCTATACATTAGATTCTGTGCTTAGAAAAGGTGCAGAGCTTGTTAAGCGTAAAGGTATTAAATGCTTAGTTATAGATCCATTTAATAAAATTAGAGATATTGATTCTAATCTTGAGGATGTTAATAGATATACTATGGAATATTTAAGCAAGATTGAAATTTTTGCTAAAAAATATGATGTACTTGTATTTGTTGTAGCTCACCCTACAAAAATGTATAAAGACAAAGATGGCAAAATGGAAGAACCTACTATGTATAACATTAAAGGTGGAGGTGAATGGTATGATGCTAGCTATCATGGTATATTAGTACATAGAGATTATGAAAACAAAACTGTTAAAGCTAAAGTTCTTAAAGTTAAATTTCAAAACTTAGGTGAGAATGGAGCTGAAGCTCATTTTAGATGGGAACCAAAATCGGGTTGTTTTATACCACATGAATTAGTTGATATGACCAACGAACCAATGCCATGGCAATAAGGTATCCTGTAAGGAAAAAAAGCTATATAGGATTAAATACAGGCTTTATTCCAAGTAAGGATCAATTAAAATGGTTTAAACATTGCAACGACAATGGTATAATTATAGCGCCAAAACCAAATGATAAAAGTTTTTTTCCAGAAGAATGGAAAATAGCTGTATCTTTTCAACATAATTATAAAAAAGTAAATTTAAGTCCAACTATATATACAAGTGATAACATTCACGAAGAACTTTATAAAACAATGAAATACTATTATGATAAACATACAAGAGGAATATAGAGGATTATTATCAGGAGTACTTTATGGAGGAACGCAAAAAGAAGATAGAACAAAAATTGGTACACGATCTGTTTTTGGAAGAATATTACGCCACAATATGGCCGAAGGCTTTCCATTATTAACCGCTAAAAAAATATATTTTAATCATGCAATTACGGAATTATTATGGATATTACAAGGTCGTACTGATCTTGATTACTTGCTTAACCATGGCGTTAGCTATTGGAACGATGATTATGAAAGGTCTGGTAGGACAGATGGTATTTTGGGTCCTGTTTATGGCAAACAGTTGCGGGACTTTAATGGTATTGACCAGCTTAAAAGATTACTCATCCAGATTAAAGAAAACCCAAGCTCGAGGCGCCTTGTGGCAAGCTTTTGGAATCCCGCTGATATGGACGATATGGTCTTGCCTCCTTGCCATTATGGTTTTCAAGTATATATAAACGATGGTAAGCTTAGCTTATCTTGGAATCAAAGATCGGTTGATATGTTTTTAGGATTGCCATATGATATAGCTATGTACGGTTTGTTATTGCAGATGCTCGCTAAAGGCAATGGCTATAAGCCAGGTGAATTAATTTGTCATTTAGGTGATTGTCATTTATATAATAATCATATTGATGCTGCTAAAGAATATTTATCTGCAACAGATTTAAAATTACCTACAGTAGAATTAAATAAAGGATTAAGCTATAAGCATAATCTTGATATTCATACTGTTGATATACCTGTGCATTCAGATATAATATTAAAAGATTATAAATATAACTCACCTATAAAAGCAAAATTAAATGTTGGAACATAAATATTGGTTTGTAAAAGATAACTATCCAGCCAAGTGGCTTAGTGAAAAAAGCTTAGAAATAATAGATAAGTTAAAAAATAAAACTAAAACGTGAAAACTATTTATTATCTTTATCATATACCGGGTAAAAAAATTGGTGTTACACGTAATCTTAATAAAAGAGTTACGGTTGCTCAAGGGTATAAACCAGATGAATATGAAGTTCTTGATTCTAGCGAAGATATAAATTATATATCTGATTTAGAGATAGAACTTCAAAAGTCTTATGGATATAAAGTTGATAGACAGAAGTACAATAATTTATATAATCATAAATCTAATAAAATGAAATTAAATGTAACAGAACAAACAACAACTTTTCCTGTATCTAAGATACATTTGTTTAAAGAATTACTAGACAATAGAGATTTAGAATGGCAAACTTCTTTTGGTGAATTTAGATTAAGCCTAGAAGCTATACATTGGATAATAGCAAATTCTCATAAGTCTATGTATAACGATAAGCGCTCCTATATTTATAATAAAGCCTTTCACGAAGCTTTTAATGACATTGCGCATACACCTAAGGATACTAAAATATTGTCTAAATATGAGCTTATACGCAAATGGGCCAAAAACAGAGGCATTTATGATGAAGGTGATTCTAAAACACAATATATTAAATTAATGGAAGAAGCAGGTGAATTAGCTCAGGCAATATTAAAGCGTGACACATCTGAAATACAAGATGCTATTGGCGATATGGTCGTGGTGCTTACTAATTTAGCAGAGCTTGAAGATTTAAAAATAGAAAACTGTATTGATTCAGCATATGATGTAATATCAAAGCGCAAAGGTAATATGATTAATGGTACTTTTGTTAAAAACAAAGAAATTCATATTCATCAAACGCAAAATGGTTCTCATAAATTTATGAAGTTATAATATGAAAACAAAACAAATAAATTTTAGAGATCCTGTAGTTGAGCGAGTTGTAAACAAATTTGTATCACGTTCTGATGTAGGTTTTAAAAAATACGGAGTTACTTTAGATAAAGACCCATCAGAAATGTTTGCTTGGCTTAATCATTTACAAGAAGAACTTATGGATGCTGTATTATATCTTCAAAAAGCTAAAGAAGTATATTCTGAAGATTATCAAGAAGCATTATTAAAAAATATAGAAGTAAATAATGAAGAAACCTTATAAAAAACGCAGCAAAAAGCGTGGCCCAGTTGTTTCAAAAAAAGTATCATATGATGGTATTAATTTTGCATCGGGTTTAGAACGTTATATGTATATAGCTTTAAGAAAAGCTAACATTAGATGTAAATATGAGGGAGAAACATTTGTTTTAATAAATGGTTTTCATCTTGAAAACGAAGTATATGAAAGACAAGCTAATGGTAAAGGTGATTTTATAAATCGAGGTAGCAAAAGAATATTACCTATTAAATACACACCAGACTTTATTGGTTACAATTTTATAATTGAAACAAAAGGTAGAGCTAATGAATCTTTTCCTATTAGATGGAAATTATTTAAAAAATTAGTTACAGAACAATTTCCTGATTACACTATATATAAACCTCAAAATCAAATTCAATGCGATCGAACAGTAGAATTGATCCTCGAGAAGGAAAAAAAATAGCTCGAGCTAGATATGCCGAACGCCAAGTTGATAAATTTATTAAATGGAGTTTAGAAACAAGAGGTAAATTATTATACAAAGAATTAGTTGAAAAACAAAATGAAAATAACATGAAATATTATGACTAAATTAAACAACGAAGACGATAAAATGTGGGAATTAAGCTTAGGCTTTTATCCAGGAATTTTGTTAGGAATTAGAACCTATGTAAATCACGAATCTAATGAGCATGTGTTATATTTGCCTTTAGTAGATATTTCTTTAACCATATATAAATAATAATTAATGGGATTATTTGATGAAAGAATTGCATATAAGCCGTTTGAATATCCAGAGTACTATACTGAAGGATGGCTTAAACAAGCGCAAGCTTTTTGGTTACATACAGAAATACCTATGTCAGGTGATGTAAAAGACTGGAATGAAAAATTAAACAGTAAAGAAAAAAGTTTAGTAGGTAATATATTATTAGGTTTTGCACAAACCGAATGTGCTGTATCTGATTATTGGACACAAAAAGTCGTATCTTGGTTTCCTAAACACGAGATAAAACAAATGGCTATGATGTTTGGGAGCCAGGAAACAATTCATGCTGTGGCGTACAGCTACTTAAATGAAACCTTAGGACTTGAAGACTTCGATGCTTTTTTACAAGACGAAGCTACAATGCAAAGGTTTGATAACTTAGTTAGTTATGAAGGAAATAAACCCGTTGGAATTGCAACAAGCCTTGCAGTATTTAGTGCATTCGCAGAAGGAGTTAGCTTGTATTCTGCTTTTGCTGTTCTTTATAGCTTTCAATTACGTAATCTGCTTAAAGGAATAGGCCAGCAAATGAAATGGAGTGTTAGAGATGAATCACTTCACAGTAGAATGGGCTGTAAACTTTTTAGACATATGTGCGCGGAAGATTCTAATTTATTAAATGATTGCGAAAATGATGTTGTTAAAGCAGCAGAATCAATGCTACAAGCAGAAGAAAATTATATTGACAAAATGTTTGAAGCAGGAGATATAGAAGGTATTAAAGCTTCTGATCTAAAGCAGTTTATTAGAAAACGTCTTAATGAAAAACTTACAGAACTCGGCTACAGCAACCGTGGGAAACACTTTAAATTTAATTCAGAATCCGCGGGTAAGCTCGATTGGTTTTACCATCTTACAGGTGGCCATACCCACACTGATTTTTTTGCTGTTCGTCCTACGGATTATTCTAAAGCAAACGAAGGTGAAGACTTCGAGGATATATGGTAAAAAAAGCATGGAGAATATGGGCAAAAGCGTTAGGAGAGAAAGCTGATCATAACGCAGATGTAGTTGCTTTTGTAAGAACTCTATTAATATCTCAAGCAATTATAACAAACTTTTTAATATCAATGAACATAATATTTAATTGGCTGTAAAACTAATTTTAAACAAATGAAAGAAAGTAAATTAATTGAAATGCAAAACACCATTGACGCTTTAAAGCGTGTGGCTCAGCAAACTATAAATGAATTAAATCATTTAAGAGAGTTAAGTATTGGAACCCTAGAAGTAATAAAGCTTATGGATAGTTATGATCAAGCTTTAGAAATATTAAAAGATAAAGTTACAACTAAACCAGACGAAGAAAAAAAATTAGACTTAGATGTGGAATAATGAATGGATAAAGGGTGAAGACTATCCTATGTGGGGCGAAACTGAAGTTTATAAAAAAACTATATCAGGAGGTTATTTGCTACAAGATGAAACGCCTAAAGATGCATATTGGAGAGTAGCTAATGCAGTAGCAAAGCGTTTATATAAGCCAGAACTAGCTGAAAAGTTTTTTGAGTATATATGGGCAGGTTGGCTTAACTTAGCTTCACCAGTGTTGTCTAATACAGGTACAGACAGAGGTTTACCTATTAGTTGTTTTGGTATAGATGTAGCGGATAGTGTAAATGATATAGGCCAAAAAAATTTAGAAATGATGTTACTAGCTAAACACGGCGGGGGAGTTGGTATCGGAATTAATATGATACGTCCTGCCGGAGCTAAAATAACAGGTAATGGAACAAGTGATGGAGTGGTGCCGTTTTGCAAAATTTACGATTCAACAATACTTGCCACTAATCAAGGATCTGTCAGACGCGGAGCTGCATCAGTTAATATCAATATTGAACATCCCGACTTTAATGAATGGTTGGAGATCAGAGAGCCTAAAGGAGATGTTAATAGACAATCACTCAATCTCCACCAGTGTGCTGTGGTCGGTGATAAGTTTATGCGAAGAATTGAAAACGGAGATAAAGAAGCACGAAACAAATGGTCTAAGCTACTCCAAAAACGCAAAGCAACTGGAGAGCCTTACATTCTTTTTAAAGGAAATACGAACAAAAATAATCCAGCTGCATACAAAAAGAACAGTTTAAAAGTACACATGACAAATATATGTTCAGAAATAACTCTTCATACAGATGAGTCTCATAGCTTTGTTTGTTGTTTGTCTTCAGTTAATTTAGATAGATACGAAGAATGGAAAAATTCAAATTTAATTTACGATGCTACTTGGTTTCTAGACGGTGTGCTAGAAGAATTTATTCAAAAAGCAAAGAATATGAAGGGATTCGAGAACTCTGTACGGAGTGCGGAGAAAGGCAGAGCCTTAGGGCTTGGCGTCTTAGGATGGCATACCATGTTGCAAAAAAATGGTATTGCATTCGAGAGTATGTTAGCTCAATTCAAAACAAGAGAAATATTTTCAAAAATAAAAATTGAAACTGAACGAGCGTCAAGAGCATTAGCCGAAGTGTATGGTGAGCCTTTATGGTGTGTAGGTACTGGTATGCGTAATACTCATTTAAGAGCTGTTGCACCTACTGTATCTAACAGCAAACTTGCTGGTAATGTATCACCAGGCATAGAGCCATGGGCAGCAAATGTATTTACAGAGCAATCTGCTAAAGGAACATTCATTAGAAAAAACAAAGAACTTAAAAAAGTATTAAGAAAAATTGGAATCGATACTAAAGAAACTTGGGATAAAATTTTGGAAGATGGTGGATCCGTTCAAGACATTGAACAACTCGATGGATGGAATTACGATCACACAGGAAGACTTACCGAAGAAAATGGTGAGTCAGTTAAAAACGTCTTCAAAACGTTTAAAGAAATAAATCAATTAGAATTGATTAGACAAGCTGGTATAAGACAAGATTATATAGACCAGTCTGTTAGTTTAAATTTAGCTTTCCCTTCAGAGGCAACGCCTAAGTGGATGAACAGAGTTCATATGGAAGCTTGGAAACGAGGTATTAAAACTTTATATTATACTAGAACAGAATCAGTGTTAAGAGGTGATATAGCAGCTAAGGCTATGGATCCTGATTGTTTAAGCTGTGATGGCTAGTATGTCCAAATAGTTGTTTCAGGCGCACCGGGATAGCCAATGCCTACGTGTACAAAATTACTTTTACGCGATATGCCTATGCGTCTAAAACCAACTTTAATTGCGGCACTTACTAAATTAAAAGTATTTTTACCGCCTACACATTTTATATCTACGGCAGCACCATATGTATGCTCGCCAGGTTTACTTTTTACTATTTCTACTTCATGAATTGGAGATCTATATGATGAAGTAAGCACTATAGCTTGGCCATATTCTTCACGCAGCTCATCAAGCATAGTTAAAAGCTTAGGATCCATTTTATCGATGTTACCCTTAAAATCACTTTTGTCTGTAAAATATTTCATTTATCTCCACATTTTTTACTAGGATTAGCTACCTGTCTCCAGTCTTCTTTTTCAAACCAATCTCTTAATGTAGCACCTTTTTTGCTAGCACCTTTAACATTAGTTTTAGAATCTCTTTTATATTTACCGGCTTTGCCAGCTGCCCGTTTAGCACGTATAACTTTATCTTTTTCAGACTTACCCATACTACGAATCTTAGCTAAAGGTAGACAAGCTTTAGTGGTACCACCACCTTTTTGTTTTAGGAAAGGAGAATTGCTTTGCATATAAATTATTTTTTACAACCAAAATTTTTAGCAAAGTTAGCTTGCTTAACTCTTGACGCGCTATATTTACCTTTATTTTTCATTACAGCATTTGCTACGGAACAAACACTTTGGCCTGGCATAATTTTATTTGCAAAAGCAGTAAACTTACCTTTGTTTTTAGGATCAATACTTATTGTACTTTGCTTTTTAGCCATGATTATTTCTTTTTAGGTGTATGATTGTAGCCTAATTTTTTAAATCTGTTGTGATCTGCCATAGTCTTAGCTGTTTTTACTATACCAGTTTTGCTATACATTTTGTGTACTTTAAATTTCTTTGCCATAATTATTTCTTTTTTGATTTACCCATTTTTCCTGGCCCACCAGCAGAAGTGCATCGCACACCCCAACCAGAAGCATATGCGCTTGGCCAAACTTTAAATTTTCTTTTTGCTGCGGATTTGCAAGGTCCACTAATTTTTGCGTAAAGTGGTGATTTTTCCATTATCTTATTGTTACTTTTCTTTTTCCAGTTCTACTAGATGATTTTCTAACTTTAACTCTACTGTCTTTAGATTTTTTAGGTTTTTCTTTTTTTATGCCTAATTGCCAATCAGACCAACCAGCTAAAAGCATTATTCTATTTAGCATAGACACTTCATCTTGCGTAGAATTTTTAATGTTGTCTACTTTTTTTACAATTCTATCAAGTGGAACGTTAAATCCAGCGGAGATAACATTGGCCGCAGCTAAATAAGCAGGGTTGTCTAGGCTGAATCCTTTCTCTTTCATTTCATCTTTATTCCATTCGTAAGATTTTAAAGCACTTCTTATTTTTTGAGTCTTAGATTGAACAGGTGGAGATATACCTAATAATTGTACTATGGCTGTTTCAGCATAATCAGGTCTTGCTTTTTCAGATTCTTTTATAATTTTAATTAATGCATTTTTTAATGTAGCAGTTATTGCTCCAGCAACACCAATACCTCTTAAAAAACCATCTGCCATACCATTAGCTACCCCTAAATACTTTTCTTGTTTTTTCTTTTCATTTTCTTCATCATCATCGCCAAAAGCTAATGCAAAAACAGCTTGTTGTAAAAAATTAAATATTAAATTTTGTACAGCCCCATAATATGCAAGCTTACTTAAATTGGTTTTAAGGTCACCACGACCGTTTATAATGTCACTAGCGGCTTTTTTAGTTAATCTAGCATACTGAGCTGGAGTATTGGCAAAAGCTAATATAGTACGTCCTAATGGCCCTGCTTGCTGTGAGCTAATTCTATCAGGTCTTGAAGATTGTTGAGATTCTTCTGCTGTTTCTCTAAAATCTACAAAAGCTTTTTCATTTGCTTCAGCCTCTGTTAGTCCTTGCTTTAAATAAGTTTTAACCCTGTTTCTATAGAATGTAGCTCCTCCTGTTGCAATTGCGAAGCTATCTGCCATTTGTGTAGGTAAAAAACCTGCTTGAAGTATTTTACTTATTACTCCTTTAGCACCACCTTTTTGAGCAGCATCAGCTATTTCAGATTCACTTACATTAAATCTTAATCCTCCACGTCTTTCTTTTAAGAAATCAGAATTAAATAAAAATTTAAAGTCTTTCCAATATTGCGGTTGATTAGCAAAAGCAGCACCGGCTTTTAAAGGATTGTTATCTGTAAAGTTTACAAAGTTAATACTTGACAAAAGCTGTAATACAGCTGATCTAGTGTTAAAAAACATAATAGCACCTACAGAATTGTTTAACCAATTTGTAAACCTTCCTGCTAATGAATCGCTTGAAAAAGCTTTGTTTCTACCTGTTTTCATTCTTGTAAGAATGTTTGTCAATGCTTCCCTATAAGGTTTTCCAAACGCAGCTTCAAGCTTATTCATATTAGTTTCACCAAATATTTCGTCAACATTGGTTTGCCATTGTTCTAAATACTTTTTTCTTTTAATAGAATTAACACTATCTAAAAGATCTGTTGTAATACTACCAGCTAACCAACCTTCGTTTGGTGAGGAATATTGATCTCCTTTTTGCATAGCAATTAGCTGATCAGCAAATACTTTAAGATCAGGGTTTTTAGCTACATAATCAACTAATTTTTGTTGATTTGTTTTAAATATACCAGGTATTTTATTTCCTTGTTGATCCCATATATAAACTCGTACAGCTTGTTCTCTTGTGTATTCCTCAACGCCTTTTTTCTTAAGATCTTTAGGAATAATTTTTAAATCTTCTTTTAATGTTTTATAATCTTCAAACATTGCTACTCGAGCGGATGAAACATTATTCATTGCTCTAGCATAAGGATTTATTAAATTATCTTTAAACCATTCCAGTTGTCTATCACCTACTTTTCCTTTACCTAAAGTTTTGTATAATAAACCTACAAAATCTTCAGCGCTTGGTGGTATAAAAAAATTAAACCTTCCTTTGCTAGCACCTTTTACAGTAGCTCCAGCTCTATCAAATCTTTGATATGTTTCAATACCGGTTTTAGCTTCAATAATTTTATTAAAATCATCATCTAAGTTTTGTTTAACGCTGAATGCGGCTCTTGCTTCATTTGCTTGATTATCAAGTTCCCGCATTTTAGCTAACACCTGTTCATTTGTACTATCTTTAGGCAATTTTTGTGAAGCTGGTAATTTATTATTATTTTTTTCAGTTGCTTTTTTAATAGAATATGCAGTATTAAAAATAGCCGCAGCTTGACTTTCATTTTGTAATGATAAAGAAGGTGTGTTTTCTAAAACTTTTACGGCTTTTGGAGTTAAGGTATTAACCGCAATTCTACTAAGACTAGCCATCTTAATTGGCTTGCCATCAAACATTACAGGAGCTGTTCGAGGATTGTACTTGTCCATCATTCGAACAGTTAATTCTACGCCTTCTTGTTCCAAAGATGGAACTGGAAATTGCATTTTATTTTCTCCTATATAAAAAGTACCTAAATCACCAAAACTTATTAAAAGACCTTTTACGTTTTTTTCTTTGTTTGCTTTTGTAGTATATAAACTTACAGCAAGATCAATTGGCATTTCTATAGTAGTTTCGTATGCTATTTTATCTTTTTTAAGGCTTTCTCGAGCGCCGTTAATAGCAAAAATTGGAACAATATATTGTACTCTGCCATTTACGATGTTTCTTTCAATGGGATATTTCTTGTAATCTCTGTTTATGCGATCAATTAAAACATTTCTAGTTTTATCTGCTTTAGCTATTTTATCTTCATATATTTTGTCCGCTGTTTTATTGGTAGATATTTTGCCATCAGCTTCTTCATATAAATATATTTGACTTATTCTAGCTTCATAATTCTTTTTTACTTCTACTAAAACTTTTTTACCATCAAATTCAAATTCTATATCAACTTTTTGAGAGTCTTTATTTAATTCTATGTTTTTTAATCTTAAATTAGGATTATTTTCGCTAAGAAACGTAAGTGTATCTCTAACTTTTTCTTCAGCCCACGGCCATTTTTGTTTCTGCGCAAATTTTCTAAATTTAATATAAGGCTCAAAATATTTTTTATAATATTCTTCATAAGCGTCTGGAGCCAAGTCCTCTTCTATTGTGTAAAGCACTTTATTAATTGCTTTTTGAGTAGGTTTTACATTTAATAACATTCCATATTTTAAAACTTCTTCTGGAGCATTTTTAAATATTTTATTAAAATTATTTTTATCTTTTACGCTAAACAGTACTTTACTTCCTTTTCCAACTTCAATATTAGTAGCCTGTTGGGCAGTTAGATTTTTTTGCAATCTCACTTCTTGATTAGTGGCAAACTTAGCAAGCATGGTTATTAGTCCTTTAGCTGTTTGAGCAGCTTTATCTCTAGGACTGGCCATTCTTCTGCCATCAACATTGCCAATAGCTTTAAGTATAGAACTATTATCTATGCCTTTATTTTTTATATATGCTATTAAACCTGATAATCTAGTTCCTCTGTCTTGTCTTGTATATAAGTTAGAATCTTTTAAAAGATTGGTGGGTACACCAGTTGCAGTTCCTATAAGGTTTTCACTCACAGGTGATCCCTCTGCAATTGCAGCTTCAGGCAATGCCTGCCTGATTATATCAATATTTTCTTCAATAAAGTTTATTACTTTATCAAGTTCATCTCTTGTAAAATTAGCTTTGCCATCAAACTTTTTAGCAGGTATACCAATGGCTTTTGCAAATACTTCGATGGCCGCGTTTGGTAATTTTTTAAAATTAAGTTGTTCTTCGGTAAGATTTAAATTAGCAACAGCATCTTTAAGCTCTTGCTTACCTTCATTATTAAGAATATCTCTAACTAGCTTTCTGCCTTGCGCGGGAGCAGCAGGAGCGGATTCAACTTCGGTTTCTGCGGCAGCTTCAAATCCATCCTCGCGATCTTCTATTCTGCTTTCGCTTTTAGTTTTTTCACTTTCTTGAAATAATTCTTTTTTAGAACCTAATTTTGCAAATTGTACATCAGCAAAAACTCTTTCCCCAAATGCTTCAATACCCACCGCTGTGCCATCTGCTCGCTTTGCTTCAGGATTAAATTTTAATATTCTATTTGTTAAATTTTCAATTGTTTTTTCTGTTTCTGCTTTTGAAGTTGATATAGATCGAATGTAATTATTAATAACCCCACCTTGGTTATTTATAGCATTATATAGCTTTGGAAAAGCTCTACGATCATTTTTAAAAGTTTCAAATTCTG
>Ga0209383_1001070_pt1 | contig 17788 bp, 19 predicted proteins | sample CoawatmetaG02DNA_FD_187510 | JGI IMG/M metagenome (GOLD analysis project Ga0209383, IMG submission 187510) | Marine microbial communities from the West Antarctic Peninsula - Coastal water metaG029-DNA (SPAdes) (version 2) | ecosystem: Environmental > Aquatic > Marine > Coastal ... | reverse complement strand
GCAAAGTCCATATTTGGAAGGTAAGTGCCTTGGCACGTAGGGAAATCTGCGCATGCTAAAGAGGCATAATTTGTGCTTGTCCAGACACCAAGAAAAATTTGAAATATTAAGGCGATTAGTGCGATAGCAGCCAAAGGCTTTAAATGACTAATTTGATAATTTTTAATGTAATCAGAAGAGCTAAGGTATAAGTAAAAGAACAAACTAAGGGTTGTGAAGCCTCCAAATAGATGTCCGGTTACAATAATTGGCAGCAGTTTCAAGCTTACTGTTAAGTATCCAAAAACACCTTGGCAGCATATAAAAAGTAATAAAAAGGAGGTTAGCCTTTTAATTTTCAGAGGTAACTTATATTTAAATGCGGAAACGGTAAGCAAAATTGCAATGAAGCCCAAAAATGCAGCAAAGTACCTATGAACAACTTCGGGAATTGCTTTATCAATTTCATATGGGAACTGTGGATACCTTTGTTCTGCGAGCAAGACATCGGCTTCTGATGTTGGAAAAACAACAAAGCCATAACACCCAGGCCAATCTGGACAACCTAATCCCGCGTCAACCAGTCGAGTCCAAGCTCCAAGAGCAATAACAACAAAAGCCAAACATAATCCAAAAAAAGAAAGTCCTCGGATCATATTCATATTAGTACCTTCAGATCTTTAAGAATTAATTTTGGATCCATTGAAGTTGGCCAGAATAATGCTGCCCTTCCATATGAGTCAATAATAAAAATCTTTTGGTCTAAAAAGAAATTCTCATCGCCTGCTTCTAATAACTTCTTATAAAGCTTTTTCTTCGAGTCAATAATAATCTCTGTGCGTGGATAATCTTTTAACTGATCTTTTTTTAAAGAGTCCCCGTCTTGTAAAAATATTACCCTCTTCATTTTATAAATATCTTTGTTGAGGGCAACATTAAGCTGCCGCATTAAATAAAGAGCAGTTTCTAGCTCGGAACCATCGGAAGCATATGTAGCAAATATCCATTTGCCATCTTCGAATTCTAAGCTACCCGAACTAGTAACTAAATCAAGGCTGGTTGCATCAAAGTACTCAACAAACCTTGTTCCATTATTTTTTGTTTCTGAAGGTACAAAGTAACCATATTGAAAAGACAGTGTTGATAAAAGCATTATTAAAGGCGTGGTTAATAACAGAACTAGCAATATTAATTTATTTTTCATTTATTTCTCTCTTTTTAATGCATACAGGAACATCCCAAAAAGGACGATGCTCATAGTAAACCATTGCATGGCATAGCCATAGTGTTTTACTGGGGTTATAGCGAACGGTTTAATTTGTATGTACTCAGTAGCTCGAGCTGAGCCTGGATCCAAAACTAAGACCATATCTAGGATTGGCTCTTCAAAAACGGAAGACAAAATTTCAACTGACTTGGTTTGAGATACTTTTGGCCAAGAGTCTGAAAGAATCTCACTTCCAGCCAAAACTCCGAGTTCTGGTCTTGTAACAGTTGCAACAATTCTAGATGTTTTGGGGGTGAAACTTATTCGGGGTAGGTCTGCACGGGTTTTTCCCTGCGAAATCCAACCTCTATCTACCAATACCCTCTGACTATCATTATAGATAAATGGGGTAAAAATTTTATATCCCACTTTTCCATTATGAATTTGATTATCTATCAGAATCTGATTAGAGACATCAAAAATACCATCAACAAATACGCGACTCCAATCTTTGGAGCTTGCAGACAATCTATTAGGAGGAGACTTCTGCTCCAAATCAAATGCATTTAATAAATCTAACTTATTTGCAGCCCTCTCGACCTGCCAAACACCCAAAAGGATGAAAGCTACGACAAAAAAAGTAGAGAAAATAGTTAATAATTTATTTGCTTTGAGACTTTGTTTAAGTTTAAATTTTGTCATTTTAAAAGTGATACAATCCTACCCATGTGGCTCAAACCTCTCATCACCGTTGTTGTTATCTTAATTCTTTTAAGCTTGGCTAGTAGCTTGTTTTTTCTTTTTAAAGATCAAGGTAAAGGCAAGCGTTCTGTTTATAGCCTAGGAGTAAGGGTAAGTTTAGCCGCATTTCTATTAATGCTTGTGGCTTATGGCTTATATACAGGCGAGCTTGGTAATACTGTGCCTTGGAGACCCTAAGTTACAAGATATAAACAAATAGAAATAACATTACCCAGACCACATCAACAAAATGCCAATACCATGAAGCTGCTTCAAAACCGAAGTGACTTTTGGAATCAAAATGGTTGTGAAATACAGATCTAGAGAGCATCACTCCTAACATAAAGCCACCCATCATCACATGGAAGCCATGGAAGCCTGTGAGCATAAAAAATGTTGAGCCGTAAATACCTGAATTTAGCGTTAACCCATAATGTACATATGCTTCGTAGTATTCAAGAATTTGTAATGCAACAAAAACAAGTGCAAGAGTAACGGTTACTGCCAGCCATCTGTTAAATACTTTCTTGTTGTCTTCTTTAAGGGCTAAATGAGCGAAATGCACAGTAACACTAGAACTTAAAAGAACAATAGTATTCCACATCGGCAACCATTCAAGAGCATGATTCCAACCAGGCCAACTCATGCTTTTATCTGCCAAGACAAACGCTGATCCTGCATCAGGAGTAGACATAACTGGCCAAGAAGCTTCGAAACCTTCCCACAACATATTTGCTAACCCTTTTTCGCCCTCTCCTCCCAACCATGGAACAGAAAAATTTCTTACGTAAAATAAAGCACCAAAGAAAGCCCCAAAAAACATAACTTCAGAAAAAATAAACCAGCCCATACCAAACACAAATGATTTTTGTAATTGTTCGCTATTTAAGCCTGCTATGTGCTCCTTGGTTACCGTTCTAAACCAAAGAAACAAAGTCGTCGCCAAGACTGCAAAACCTGAATAAAGGACATATACCGCATTACTATCTGGATCATCTAGACTATTAATAGTGCTTGAGGCACCCATAACCAAAAGAAAAAGAGCAAATGCCATATATATTGGATATTTGCTTTGATCGGGGACGTAGTACTTTTGGTAACTCATAGGGAGGGCTCCATTTCATGATAATCATTGTCGTTATGATGTTCGGTCATCTCTAAATCGTTGTAGTCTGTAACATCAAAAATTGTGTAGGAAAGTACAACGCTCTTAATAGATTCTGGTAATTCGTCATCAAAAATTAGTCTAACAGGAAGAAGGGCTTCCTCTCCAGGAGCTAACTCCTGCTCCTCAAAACAAAAGCACTCAAGTTTTTTAAGATGAGATGCTGCATTAGACGGAGCAACGCTGGGGATTGCCTGAGCAATCATTCTCTTGTTTGTAGGGTTTTTGACGTAAAAAGTTGCTGTATGGTATTTACCAGTTTGAATTTTTATTTGGCTTTCTGATGGCCTGAAAATCCATGGCATTTGCTCATTATTATGAGAAACAAATTGAATTGATACATCTCTACCAATTTCAGTTTCTAGATTTTGATTCGTGGTAGCCTCAAGCTCAATCTTACCGTTAAGCCCTGTGACCTCACAAAAAACATCATACAAGGGAACCAGTGCAAAAGAGAATGTAAACATTCCCAGCACAGAGAAACAAAGTAACTTTATTGTTTTTTTGCTCCCTTCATTCATTAGCTTACCTTCGGAGGAGTAGAAAATGTATGGTATGGCGCAGGCGAATCAACAGTCCATTCAAGGCCTCGGGCCCCTTCCCAAACTTCAGGGGTAGCTTTTTTTCCACCCATTACTGTTTTAATAACTATAAATAAGAATAGTATTTGAGATGCACCAAACAAGAAGGCTCCAACTGAAGATACCATATTCCAATCTGCAAACTGCAGCGCATAATCTGGAACTCTTCTTGGCATTCCTGCCAACCCAATCCAATGCTGAGGAAAGAAAGTAACATTTACACCTGTAAATGAAAGCCAAAAATGTAATCTACCGAGCCTCTCGTCATACATGTTTCCAGTCCACTTAGGAATCCAGTAATAGACAGCTGCCATGATAGAGAATATAGCGCCTGGAACTAAAACATAATGAAAATGAGCTACAACAAAATAGGTATCATGATATTGAAAATCAGCCGGTGTAATTGCAAGCATCAAACCAGAGAATCCACCAATGGTAAATAACACAACAAATGCTATCGCAAATAACATGGGTGTTTCATAAGTAATTGAACCCTTAAACATTGTAGTAACCCAATTAAATACTTTTACGCCTGTCGGGACCGCAATTAACATAGTTGCCCACATAAAGAACAATTCAGCTGCCAAAGGCAGGCCAACCGTAAACATGTGATGCGCCCAGACAACAAAGGACAAAATTGCGATTGATGTCATTGCCCAGACCATTGAGGTATGACCAAATAATTGTTTTCTAGAAAAAGTTTCTATGATGTGGGAAGTAATACCAAAGGCCGGAAGAATCATAATATAGACTTCAGGATGGCCAAAAAACCAGAAAATATGCTGAAATAATACCGGATCACCACCGCCAGCTGCATTAAAGAAACTGGTACCAAAATGTATGTCCATCAACATCATAGTTACTGCGCCGGCTAAGACAGGCATAACTGCTATCAAAAGATAGGCAGTAATTAACCATGACCAAACGAACAAAGGCATTTTCATTAAGGTCATGCCTGGAGCACGCATATTCATGATAGTTACGATTACATTAATAGAGCCCATGATTGAAGATGCACCCATAATATGAACTGAGAAAATAAAGAAAGTTACACTCGGGGGCGCGTAAGTTGTTGAAAGAGGTGCGTAAAAAGTCCACCCAAAATTAGGAGCACCACCCTCCATAAACAAAGATGATAACAATATAAAAAATGCTACGGGAAGTATCCAAAAACTTAGATTATTCATTCGTGGAAGTGCCATATCTGGCGCCCCTACCATCATTGGAATAAGCCAGTTGGCTAAGCCAACAAATGCAGGCATTACAGCCCCAAAAACCATTATCAATCCATGCAATGTAAGCATTTGATTATAAAATTCTGGCTCAACAATTTGCATGCCAGGCTGAAATAATTCAGCTCTAATGACCATAGCCATTGCCCCGCCAATTAAGAACATAGAAAAACTAAACCATAAATATAGGGTTCCTATGTCTTTGTGGTTGGTTGTGTACAACCAACGAGTTAACCCTTTAGCCGGTCCGTGATCATGATCATCATGACCATGTGATTCTATTACTGCGCTCATATTTCTTCCTCTTTAAACTTTAGGTTTTTTATATTCAACAATATCTTTTGGAACAATAATTTCTCCGTCCCCTTTCTCTGCGTTACCCCAGGATCTTCTAGTGTAAGTAATCACCGCTGCCATATCGACTTCTGAGAGTTGTTTTGCATATGACGCCATTGCAGCTCCTTGCACTCCCTCCATTAAAATTTCTAAGTGACGAGATTTATTGTTTAATACAATGTCGCTTCCGGCCAAGGCAGGAAAAATTCCTGTAATCCCGGCACCATTAGGTTGATGGCATGCCACACAGTTCTTTTGGTAGATGCCTTCTCCCCTTTGAACTAATTCTTCAGCAGTCCAATTTTTTTCAGTAAGCTCTGCCATTCTCAGTGCTTCTTCTTTTTTGGAGGCTATCCATAAGTCATATTCTTCTTGAGGCACAACTTTGACGACCACAGGCATAAATCCATGGCTTCTTCCGCATAGCTCTGTGCACTTGCCGCGATAGGTTCCTGGCTTATCAACGATTGTCCATGCTGTATTAATAAAGCCAGGAATTGCATCCTGCTTTATTGCAAAGTCAGGCATCCACCAAGAATGAATTACATCATTTGCCGTAATCAAAAAACGAATTTTTTTTCCAACCGGAATAACAACAGGCTCATCTACCTCTTCTAGGTAATGCTCTCCTTTCGGTGTTCTTCCATAAATTTCATCTAGGTCTGTTGTGAGATTTGAGAAAAACCCAATGTTATCTTCGAGATACCTGTATTCCCATTTCCACTGATACCCAATAACCTGAATATTAATATCTCCTTCGGTGTCATCATAAATTTTGGTCAGAGTATTTGATGCTGGAACAGCCATGAGCACTAAAATAAGAAATGGAACTATGGTCCAAGCCAACTCTAGTGTTGTATTTTCATGAAAGGTTGAGGCATTGGGATTCTTCTTTTTGGTAAATGCAAACATGGAGTAAAACATCACACCAAATACTACTATGCCAATCGCAACACAAATCCAGAAAATTAGCATGTGTAGCCCAAATACTTCCTTGCTGATTGCAGTAACTCCCTGCGTCATGTTCAAGTCATTCCAAGCAGCAAATGATTGGCTGGAAAAAATAGTTAGGAATATGGCGGCTAAGCCTTTATTAATAGTTGTGGTAGCTTTTTTAAACATTAGAATTCCCTGGCTTCGATGAAACTTTTAAAATAAATAATTGATATATCTTATTATAACTAAAAATTATGTTCATTAGAAGTTTATTTAGCATTATTAACAAAGTAATAAGCGGTTTTTTTCTGAAGCTATAATAGCTTTAAAGCGTTATAAATTCTAGGAATTTTTGTTTCTAAAGTCATCTAAATTAAAGACCTTCGGATTGCTTGTATTGGCATCTGTCTCGTTGAGAGCTTTCGGCCTGTGTTCTTTAAAATCGCAATTTAAACAGTAGATTGTATTATCGTCTGGACTAATTGCGATCTTATCGAGTGCTTTACATGATGGGCATACAGCACCAGCAATAAAGCGTATAAACCCCTTATTCATCAAACAACCTTTTTTTAGTTAGCCTTTTGTGTCTTTCGGTTGGTTTCTTACCTGTCCAGATTTCAAAAGATAATGCTGCTTGATTAATCAACATTCCAATTCCGTTTATTGTTTGGCGGTGTTGAAGCAATTTATTAGATTCAATCGCTTTTGTGAAGGGTGTCATTGCACCATCCTTGCTATAACGTAAATCATAATTGAAACCCCAAATACCAACATGATTGGAAATTTTTGAAAATGAAAAGTCCTGAAAATCGTCAGATCTAGTATTAATAATTATGCCTATTTGATTGATATCAAGATAATGAGCAGGAAAGCCATCAAAATCGACTACACGAACATTATTTTCACTTGTGAGGTCTTCATATAAGGTGCTTATATTCTTAATTTTATCTCTAGATCTATTTTGAATGTATATATGAAATATTGGCTGGACTGTACCCTGCTTTGAATATTTAAATTCATTGATCAGAGCTGGAATTACGCTTTGCGCAGAGCCGCCAGCGCCTAGGATTAAAATATTTCCAAACCATTTGCCCGCTCTAACCTGCTCGATTAAGTCTTCGACCAAACCCTTGCCATCCGTAGAATCAGCATAGATTTTTTTCGTCTTCTTATCATAGGTTAAGGTATTAGCTGCTCCAATTTTATGAGCCGTCTCGGAGAGCTCATCTGCAGAGCTAAGACAGTTGATTTTATGCGGCAGAGTAACATTTAAGCCATCGCCTCCGTTTTTAAAAAAATTCTTAATAAAAGTATCAAGATTTTCTGGTAATACTTGATATGCCTCGTATTCAATATCAATATTTAAATACTTTGCAAAGAGATTGTGTATTTTTGGAGACAAAGAATGCTCTATTGGATTGCCAATTACCCCTAATTTGTATGATTTCATGGGTTATAGGTGCTCATTCCATTTTTTATCTATGAATTTTAGAAGTTTCTTTTCATTTTTATTAATATTTGCTGAAAGCTTGAATGGCCAATTAACTGCTGGCGGCATAGAGGCAAGTATTGAATCAGTTCTGCCGTTAGATTCGATGCCAAATTTTGTTCCCCTGTCGAATAATAAGTTGAATTCTACGTATCTTCCTCTTCTATATAGCTGAAACTCTCTATCTTCTGCTGTAAATTTGTACTTTTTATTGATATTTACTAATTCAACGTAGGTTTCAATGTAACATTTTGAAACTTCTTCCAATAAAAGTAAGCTTTCTGAGATATTTTTGTGCTGCAACTGATCAAAGAATATTCCTCCAATCCCCCTTTTTTCTTTTCTGTGAGGTAGATAAAAATAATCATCGCAATTTTTAGCAAATTTTTTATAAAATTTATTGTCAAAGTTATCAAGGCATGCATTTGCTTTTGAATGCCATATCGAAGATTCTTCTTTGGTTGGAAAAAATGGAGTTAGATCAAAGCCTCCTCCGATCCACCAGTTTTCTATATTATTGTTTTTACCTAGTTCTAGAAAAATTCTTACATTCATGTGGCTGGTTGGACAAAACGGATTCATTGGATGGGCTATAGCAGAAACCCCTATTGCATGAAATTTACTAGAGGTGCTTTTATTCTTCGCAGCAATAGAAGAGTCCGGTAATTTTTTGCCAGAAATTGATGAATAATTTACTGCCGCTTTTTCAATTGTGTCACCAGTAATTGAAATGGATTTGCCGCCACCGCCTTGATCTCTCTTCCAAACTTTCGCCACTCTGATAGCAGGGGTAATATTCAGCTTTTTAATTCCATTTTCTATATTCTTTTGTATCCTAGTGAATGTAGACTCAAGGTTTTCAAGCTCTTTTTTTGTAAGTTTATTCACGAAGATAGCCCATGGTTTTCAAGTCAATTATAGCGGAAGGTTTGTTCGCTGATCCATTCTCAAAATCATACAGTGCAACATCTGGTTCAGGAAAAATTTCTAGGGCCTCATCAGCTGTTATGGGTGTTGGTTGGTTGCTAATATTTGCAGATGTAGAAACCATTAAACTTTTAAATTTAGCTAGTAACTCTTTGATTGGTTTGTGATCGCTCACTCTCATTGCAATACTATTATCTGAAGCTTTTATATGAATTGGAGTCAAGCTATTTGATTCAAATATTACTGTTGTATGACCTGGCCAAATAGTCTCAAGAAAGTTAGTTTGCATCTCGGATAATGGTTTAAAATATTTTAAAGAATCATGGATGGTTGGGGCTAATACAATCAAACTTTTTGATGCCTCTCTTTGCTTAAGAGCATTAATTTTATTAACTGCAGTAGCATTAAAAGCATCACATCCAATCCCCCAAACTCCCTCGGTTGGATGCAATAAAATCTTTCCTTGTTTTAACCAATCAATGGCTTCATCAGCAGAGTTAAATTTATTCAAATTTTTATTGAATAGACTTGTTGGCTTCTAAAACATCCGCATGCATTTTGATCTTATATTCATCTAATTTTTTAGACATTTCATCATCGCTGGTACCTATTATTTGTGCGGCACAAATTGCTGCATTAATAGCACCAGATTTACCAATAGCAAATGTTGCAACCGGAACTCCTTTTGGCATTTGAACTGTTGCAAGTAGAGCGTCCATTCCATCTAAATCTCCACCAGCCAATGGAATCCCTAGAACTGGTTTGATTGTTTGTGCAGCTATTGCGCCTGCTAAATGAGCAGCCATACCAGCTGCTGCAATAAATACTTTGACACCATTTTGCTCTGATTCCTTAATAGTTTTTACTACCTCTTCTGGTGTTCGATGAGCAGAAAGGATGTACATGTTGTAAGAGATATCGAACTCAGCAAGGGTATCGGCTGCGGCCTGAACTATAGGCAGGTCAGATTTTGAACCCATAAATATAGAAACAGCAGTTTGAGATGACATAAATATTTCTCCGGAAAAATTAATAAATTATTGGTTTACAGGTGTTGATTATAGAGAATGATCATATAATGTGTATATGGCAAAGCTGAATATTTTAACATTCCCTGATCCAAGGCTCAGGAAGGTAGCAGTGCCTGTTACTAAATTCAACAAAAGTCTCGAAAATTTTGTGTCTGATATGCTAGAAACAATGTATGGAGAAAATGGGATTGGTTTGGCTGCCAGTCAAGTAGATTTTCATGAAAGAATCATAGTCATAGACATATCTGATGAAAGGAATGACCCAAAAGTCTTTATAAATCCAGAATTTAAGGTATTAAACGACAAAAGTCTACTTTCATTTAATGAGGGCTGTCTATCGGTACCGGGCGTCACTGAAGAAATAGTGAGACCAGATAGCATTTACCTGACCTGGCAAGACATTAATGGAGAACATCACGCAGATGAGCCTTCGGGGCTATTAACCGTATGTATTCAGCATGAAATTGATCATTTAGAAGGCAAGCTAATGGTTGACTATCTATCGCCCCTTAAAAGAGACAGAATTCGTAAAAAAGCGTCTAAATAACTAGTTAAAGAAGAATTTAGAAAAATACGTACTACCTATATGAAAATTTTATTTGCTGGCTCGCCTGGATCTTCAGCAGAGATACTTCAAGATTTATTTAATCAAGAATGTGAAATTGTTGGTGTAATAAGTCAGCCAGACAAACGCTCAAAAAGATCTGGCGGAAAAGACCCGTCTGCTGTCTCTGTGATGGCCAACAACCTGGGCCTGCCTTTATTTAAACCAAGCAAGATTGATGACGAATTCAAAGAAATCATTTCAACTATTCAATGTGAGTTTTTAGTTGTTTCCGCATACGGAAAAATACTGCCTGAATGGTTCTTAGCACATCCTGATATCTCATCTATTAATGTACATTTTTCATTGCTACCAAAATATAGAGGTGCGTCTCCAATACAATCTTCTTTATTAAATGGTGATCTTGATTCAGGCATTTCAATTATGAAGATGACTAAAGGCCTTGATGAAGGGCCAATTTATAGCGCAGAGAAAATTACTATTCCAGAAAATGCAGATAAGCATTTTTTAGAAACGGAGCTCACAAAAGTTGCAAATAAAGTTTTATTTACTACATTGCTAGAAGTATCAAAAAACAAAAAATTACCAACTGCTCAGGATAATGCGGATGCATCATATTGCACAAAGATTACAAAATCTTCTGGCAAGATTAATTTTACTGATGAAGATGCAAGCAGTGTTATAAGAAAATTTAATGCGTTTAAGAATTGGCCAGGTATATTTTTTGAAAAGAATAATATCGTTATTAAGATACATGGAATTAAGCTATTATCTGAAATATTGGATACCAATGAATCAAGAAATTTCTATTTCTGTTCTGATGGACTTGCAGTTAAAACATTATCTTCAGCGCTAGTGATTACTCACTTACAGTTTCCTGGTAAGAATATTATTGCATCACAAGATGCAGCAAATTCTTATGTAGACTTTTTTGCCGATTAAATAAATATATGCAGTTCTTCCAATTGCTTAAAAAGAGGTTTAATTTATACCTATGAAAATTTTAATACTGGGGGCTGGTAGAGTTGGCAGCAGCTTAGCCTCTACTCTTTCAAGAGAAAACTATGATGTTAGTATCATTGACAATAACAAAGACAAGCTGCTTCGACTTCAAGAGGACTTTGATTTAGCGACCGTTATTGGTCATGCATCTCATCCAGATACCTTGGAAAGTGCAGGTGCAGATGAGGAAACAATATTGCTTGCTGTCACGAGCAGCGACGAATGTAATATTGCCGCATGCCAAATTGCTAAATCAAAATTTAAAGTAAAGAAAACAATTTGCAGACTTTCAGATGCGTCTTATCTTGATTCATTAGACTCATTTGGAGAGGGCAATATCGATATAGCTATTGGCCCAGAAAATGAAGTAACAGACCACCTTGTTGATTTAATTAAGCATCCTGGCACAGAACAAATTGAAACGTTTGCTAATGGTGCTTTAAAAGTAGTTTCAGTAAAGGCAAAAAAGGATGGAATGCTAGTTAATAGAGAATTAAAAAGCATTAAAAGTGATATGCCTGAAACACAAACATTCGTTCCCGCTATATACAGGAAAGGGAAGCCATTTATTCCGGATGGTAAGACAATAATTAAAGAGAATGATGAGCTGTACTTTGTTGCTGCTGAAGACGATATTGATAGCGTTGTTCAAGAAATGCGCCTTCAGGATACCTCTTCGCCGAGAATAATGATTATTGGAGGCGGTAAAATTGGCTTTGCTTTAGCTAAAACCCTGGAAGAAGACTATAAAATTAAAATTATTGACCCAGATCGCAATAGATGCGAAATGCTGTCTAGAGAATTAAACCGGACAATTGTACTCAATGGCGGCGGGTCGGATGAAGACCTTCTTAAAAGTGAGAATATTGAAAATATAGATGTTTTTTGTGCTCTAACAAATGACGATGAAACAAACATCATGTCTGCCTTCCTTGCAAAAAAATTAGGCGCTAAAAAAACAATTATTATTGTAAATAACTATACGTACATAAATATTCTTCCAAAAAACTTTGTTGATATTGCTCTGTCTCCTCAAAGGTTATCTGTGTCAATGGTCTTGCAACATCTGGCAGAAGGAGATGTTCCACAAGATGTTATTTTTAAAATGGGTAGTGGGGCAGAAGCCATTGAGGGAATTGTTCACAAAAATAGTGTTACTGCTAATTTTTTCAATAAACCTATTTTGGAAATACCTCTTCCTGAAAACTGTGTTGTTGCGGCCGTCACAAGAAATAATGAGACCTTTATGGGCTCAGATAAATTGTTGCTCTGCCCAGGCGATAGGTTAATAATTTTTATTCTAGGCAAAACAGATAAAGCAAAAATTCAAAATCTCTTTATGGAAGATTAATGAACCTTAAGTCTATATTGAATTTGTTGGGAATTTTATTAGGAATTTTTAGCATATCGTTTTTGCCTCCCCTGGCATTAACTTTTATATATCAAGAGGGTGGGGGTGAGATTTTTTTATATTCCTTCTTATCTTTATCTCTTTTTGGTGGATTGATGTGGTTCATGTCAAGACAAGAAGATCTCACACTTAACATTTCAGATGGTTTTATTGTTACAACATTATTTTGGGTGGTCCTTGCCTTGGCCGGCTCCATTCCTTTTTATTTCTTTGGTTTAGATTTAAATTTCAGCGCCGCTCTCTTTGAATCTGTTTCAGGAATTACAACAACTGGCGCTACAACCATTACTGGATTAGATAGCTTGCCAAAATCTATTCTGCTATACAGGCAACTTTTACAATGGGTCGGAGGAGCCGGATTAATTGTTTTGGCTGTTGCCGTAATGCCAGCACTGGGAATTGGCGGTGGTCAATTATATAAAACTGAATTGCCTGGAAGTCATAACAATCAAAAGCTCACTCCAAGGATTGCAGATAGTGCGCAAGCATTATGGAAAATTTACGTTGGCTTAACTTTATCTTGTGCGTTGCTTTATGGTCTATCTGGAATGACTGCATTTGACGCTATTGCTCATAGTTTAAGCACCGTGGCTGGCGGAGGTTTTTCTACACATGATGACAGCATAGGTTTTTTTAATAGTGGTTTTGTTGAAGGGATATGTATTATCTTTATGCTTTTATCAGCCGCGTCTTTTGCAGTTCATTATGCTGCTATATTTGGGGGAAAGCCTTTAAAATATTTTTATGATGCAGAGTTTAAATTTTTTCTTTCTGTTGTAGGAATTGTCATTGCTATTTCTATTCTTGTATTTCTTTTGAGTGACTCATATGCCGGATTATATTCTATGATAAGCACCGCTATTTTTCATGCTGTTTCTATTATCACTACCTCGGGATTTACCACAGAAAACTTCTCTCTTTGGCCTGGATTCTTGCCATATCTTTTGTTAGTTGGAGCTTTTATGGGAGCATGCTCACAATCAGTTGGTGGTGGAATTAAAGCTTGGCGAGTTTTGATTATGATTAATCAAGCATATAAAGAAATACTAAAAACAATTCATCCAAATGCGGTGCTAACATCTAAGATCGGAACCAAGGTTATTGATGCAAAAATTGCTGAAAAGGTTTGGGGCTTTTTCTCAATTTATGTTTTTATATTTATGTTTTTGCTGCTAGCAATGCTTGGAACTGGTTTAGATTTTGAATCTGCATTTTCTGCAGTAGGCGCTTGCTTAAATAATCTAGGACCAGGTCTTGGAGAGGTGGCAGAAAACTACACGGCCGTTAGCGGCATCGGAAAACTAATTCTCTGCTTTGCTATGATCTTGGGTCGATTGGAAATATTTACTTTGCTGGTTTTATTTACACCAGCGTTTTGGAGGCGCTAATTTTTATAAATATCTTTAGGTTCCTTCGAAAGTTTTCTAAATTTTTTATATTCCCAAGAGTACTCTTCAGGTCTTTTTAAAATTTCCGTTTCCATTTCTTGGTTCATGACATCAACGCCTGTGTCACCATAAATTTTTTCGTCAGGTTTTTGAAATGTCATGATGTGCCCTATGGATGAATCATAGCTGAGAGATGCCATGAGAATTGGCATCTTTGTTTTTTGTGCTAGTGATGGGGCAAGAGAAAATGAAAAGCATTCATGGCCAAAAAATTTAGAGTATTTTCCCAATCCATTAGCAGGAACTTGATCGGAGGCCATACAAGTCATTTGATTATTTTTCAATGCTGCAATAATTGATTTAACGCCACCAATACCAGTTGGCACCATTTTATTTCCACCCTCCTCTCTAAGTCTCTTTACAAAATTATTAACTTTCTTAGATTTAATAGTTTTATATAACGAGGTGTGTTGTCGCTGGGTAGAAATCCATCTTAAAAGAAAATCAATGCTGCGATTGTGTATAGCAAAAATTATTAGTCCTGTTGAATTTTGTGATTGTGAAAATAGAAATCTATTATTTATTTTTTTTGTATGTGCAATAATTTTTTCTGATGATCGGGACCAACAGTAAAGTGTTTCATAAAAACTTTTAATGGTTTCTATGAAGCTGCGTTTTGAAAGCTGCAAAATATCTTTTTTTGATAGCTCTGGGAATGCAATAGTTAAATTCTTTTTGGTGACCTGAAAAGATGAAAGTAATTGCAGAAGATTAATGGGTGCAATAAATAACAAGCAGTCTATTAAATAAAAACTTATTTTTAAGGGAAGTATTGTTAATGTTTTAAATAATATTTTCATTTTTTTTAATTTTACTTCGCAATTTTGCTCAATTACCTTATTTTATAGGTTTATATTTTTAGAGATACAGAAAAGCTCTATGGATTGAATTAAAAAAACTGCATAATGTAATTTTCTAATCACAAAGATCAAAGGTATTATTTTGACTGCAAAAACAATGGAAGAGCTGGTAGCACTCTGCAAAAGAAGGGGATTTATATTTCAATCAAATGAAATATATGGCGGTCTTCAGGGCCTTTATGACTATGGACCGCTAGGCGTAGAGCTCAAGAATAACCTAAAACAGGCTTGGTGGAGGTCGATGGTTTTTGACAGAGATGATGTTGAGGGTCTAGACGCCTCGATTTTAACAAAACCAAGCGTTTTAAAATTTTCTGGGCATGAGGATACCTTTACTGATCCCCTGGTTGATTGCAAAGAATGCAAATCACGATGGCGTGCTGATCAACTTAAATCGCCAAACTGCCCTTCTTGTGGGTCGAGTGATCTTACCGATCCAAGACCTTTTAACTTAATGTTTAAGACCTCTGTTGGACCTGTTGAAGATAGCGATTCCTTTGCCTATCTGAGACCAGAGACTGCTCAACATATTTTTACTAACTTTAAGAATGTTGTAGATTCAACCTCTAAGAGCCTTCCTTTCGGGATAGCGCAAATTGGAAAAGCGTTTCGAAATGAGATTACACCCAGAAACTTTATTTTTAGAGTGAGGGAGTTTGAACAAATGGAGCTTGAGTTTTTTGTAACCCCTGGTTCTGACGAGGATTGGCACAAAGAGTGGGTTGAGGCGCGTCTAGCCTGGTGGGCGGAGCAAGGTGTGCCAAAAGATAACCTGGAGCTTTATCATGTTCCAGATGAAGAGCTTGCTCATTACTCTAAAGCAACTGTTGATATTATGTATAAATTTCCTCACGGACTTGAAGAGTTAGAGGGGATAGCAAATAGAACTGATTTTGATTTAGGCTCCCATAGCAAAAATCAAGATGAGCTTGATATTGACTCATCTGTCATGGAGAACAACGAATCTAATGCTAGGCTAGCTATTCAAGATCAGGAAACTAAAAAATGGACAGTGCCATATGTAATTGAGCCCTCAGCTGGAGTTGATAGGGGTGTTCTTGCAGTTCTAAATGAGGCATATAAAGTTGAAGATCTTGGTGAGGGCAAAAGCAGGACTGTACTTGCCTTAAAACCGCACTTATCTCCCATAAAAGCTGCCGTTATTCCATTGAAAAAAAATCATGAGGGTTTAGTCGGAATTGCCTCTGATATCAAAAAGAACCTTCAAAAACTTAGGCTCGGAAGAATATTACTTGAAAACACTGGAAATATAGGGAAAAGCTACAGACGTCATGACGAAATAGGAACTCCATTGTGTATAACAATAGACTTTGAAACGCTAGAAGATGACTCTGTTACTATAAGAGATAGGGATACAATGGAGCAAAATAGAATTAAAATTTTAGATCTTCCAAAATATCTTGAAACCGTAATTATTAAATAGACAAATGTCTGCTTTTATAGGTATATTGCTTGATTAGAAGTCTTCTTTTCTATCTGATATTCTTCACAACCCTTATTTTTGTATCTATCGTAATAATACTTGCGTCTTTTATGTTTTCGGTAAAAAAGTGTCAGATGATAGCTTCTTTTTGGATCGTAAATATCTTAAAAGTTCTTAAACATATATGTGGAATAGATTGGGCTGTAGATGGGATTGATAATATACCTAACAAACCCTTTGTAATAATGGCAAATCATCAAGGCCCCTGGGAATCTTTGTTTTTGCAAACTCTTGCACTACCGACAAGCAGCATCATTAAAAAGGAAATCTTATTTATTCCATTTTTTGGATGGGCAATCTCTAGGCTGAAACCTATCCCAATTAATAGAAAAGAAAAACATAGCAGCATGAAGAAGGTCTTAAGTATTGGCAGCAAAAGAATTAAGGATGGTTATGCGGTATTAATTTTTCCAGAAGGCACTAGAAGAAATGCAGAAGATGGTATAGGTAGGTTTGGTAACGGTGGCTCTATGTTAGCTGTAAATGAGTGCGTACCAGTGGTACCTATTTGCCATAATTCTGGCGTGTATTGGAAAAATCATTCGTTAAAAAAAGTAGCTGGTAAAATATCTATTGTTATTGGGCCGCCAATTAATGGAGCTAATGCTAAAGAAATTACAAAAAAAGCCCAACTCTGGATTAGTCAGACTTATAAAAAAATTAACTAGATATCAAGATTTGCTACTGAAAGAGCATTTTGTTCAATAAACTCTCGCCTAGGCTCAACATCGTCTCCCATAAGGGTTTCAAACATATCTGTAGCTTCTTGGGCATCAGCAATATCTACACGCATCATGGTTCTTTTTTCAGGATCCATCGTGGTATCCCACAATTGATCGGGATTCATTTCTCCAAGACCTTTATACCTTTGAACATCAATTCCTTTGTCTCCAGATTTTGAGAACTCTTTAAGAGCTATCTCTTTTTCATTCTCATCAAAAGCGTAAACAAAAGATTTGCCCTTAGTTATTTTATATAATGGCGGCATGGCAATGTAAATGTGTCCATTCTCTAATATATCAAAGTACTGTTGGTAGAAAAAAGTTAGAAGCAGGGTTCGAATGTGAGATCCATCCACGTCTGCATCTGTCATGATAATAATTCTATGATATCTCAGCTTCTCAATATTAAAGTCTTCGGTTCCAATGCCACAACCCAAAGCCTTAACCATTGTGCCAATTTCGACAGACGAAAGAACTTTATCTATTCTGGCTTTTTGAACGTTTAATATTTTTCCTTTTAAAGGAAGAATTGCTTGGTATTTCCTGTTCCTGCCTTGCTTGGCGGAACCACCAGCTGAATCACCCTCAACAAGGTAAATCTCTGAAAGGGCAGGATCTTTTTCCTGACAGTCTGATAGCTTGCCTGGAAGAC